>CENZ01080751.1_pt1 | contig 28160 bp, 28 predicted proteins | sample 361341 | NCBI WGS metagenome assembly CENZ01 (sample SAMEA2619782, study PRJEB7988) | marine metagenome | biome: marine biome (ENVO:00000447); feature: deep chlorophyll maximum layer (ENVO:xxxxxxxx); material: "saline water (ENVO:00002010), including plankton (ENVO:xxxxxxxx)" | depth 50 m
CTGGCGCTTTTTTAGCGGCTGGCTTTCGAGCTGGCGCTTTTTTAGCGACTGGTTTTTTCTTAACTGCAGGTTTCTTTTTAACTGCCATTTCAATTACCTCCTTCTTAAGTTGAAAAACTCAGCATAAATATAACTTTGATTATTGATATGCTGTTACTGATGAAGTGCGCGCTAGTGCGTGCGCGCATCGGTCAGTTCGTGACAAAAAAGCCCATGAAAAAACTTTTAAGCTTATGAGCTTTTTTTTATTTGAAAGGATAGAAGGCCCTTGAGTGGCCGAAAGAAGATCGGCACTCACCGGTGAGGGAAATAAAACATCCCTAATGTTATATAAGCAAGTGTTCATAATTCAAATAACTCTTGCTTACTGGCCCACCGTTAGGTGAGTACGTTTTTTTCTCGGACTACAAGAAAACGTAGATCTAGTCATTCAGCTCCGTTTTGCGCCATTCAGAATTCGACGCTTAGTGCTACTAAATTACTTTGTGGCGAGATTATTATTGTTTAAATCTCTTCTCGCAAATTTTTTTCATACTTTATTAAGTACATGTGTTTTTTTTACAACGGTAATTTTAGTTAATCCCAACTCAAAGCACCACCGGTTTGGTATTCCGTGACTCGGGTTTCGAAAAAGTTTTTCTCTTTTTTAAGATCGATCATTTCAGACATCCATGGAAATGGATTGTTTGCATTTTCATAAAGCATGTCTATACCGATTTGCTGACAACGTCTATTCGCAACGTAACGTAAATATTCTTTAAACATTGGTGCATTTAATCCGAGCACACCCCGAGGCATCGTATCCTCCGCATACCGGTACTCAAGCTCAACACCTTTTTTCATGAGGCCTTGAATATCCTTTTTAAATTCTTCAGTCCATAGATGAGGATTCTCTTGCTTAATTTGGTTGATCATATCGATACCAAAATTACAGTGCATCGATTCATCACGAAGAATATATTGGTATTGTTCCGCAGCACCCATCATTTTGTTTTGTCTGCCCAAGGCCAATATTTGCACGAATCCGACATAGAAAAATAAACCTTCCATAATGCATGCGAATACGATCAAACTTCTCAAGAAGTCTCTATCTGCTGCTGGGGTTCCTGTTTTAAAATTTGGATCAGACAGCACGTCAATGAATGGAATGAGAAATTGATCCTTATCGCGAATGCTCTTAATTTCGTTGTAAGCGTTAAAGATTTCACTCTCGTCTAGGCCTAGACTTTCGACAACGTACTGGTAGGCATGCGTATGAATTGCTTCCTCAAAAGCTTGCCTTAATAAGTACTGTCGGCACTCAGGTGCGGTTATGTGTCGGTACGTTCCGAGTACGATATTATTAGCAGCCAACGAATCGGCCGTAACAAAAAACCCCAAATTACGTTTTACGATAAGTCGTTCGTCATCGGTCAGGCCTGCTGGGTCTTTCCAAGTGGCGATATCCCGCGTCATGTTGATCTCTTGCGGCATCCAATGATTCGCGCATCCCGCTAAGTACTTATCCCAAGCCCAGTTATATTTAAAAGGCACGAGCTGGTTAACATCAGCCGTACCATTAATCACTCGTTTATCTTCAACTCTTACCCTTGCACTGGTCGTAGTTGGTACTGAATCAATTTTATCCGGCACATTACCAAGTGTACTGGTATTAACTGGTGATGAATCTTCAAACTGGAGCATGCCTATTTCCTTATCAATACAAAAATCTCATTAAAATAATGCCGACTTGAAGCGGCGTCCATGTTTTCTCAATCAAAAAGAAAAATCGCTCTGTTTTTTCTTTTTGGTAACGGTATTTTTTAAATTAACTACGCTACTTTGATCTTCTGCTGCGTTTGAGTGCCTTCCTACAAAAAAATTTGCTCTTCTTCTTGCTGCTGATTGAATTTTTTTTAATAACCTCATTGACACGCCTCGCATTCTGGATCGTCGATTGCACAAAATTGAGGTTCTACAGCTTCCACATTAGAGGAGACTGCATTAAGTTGTCCCGCCGCTACCGTGGATTTCTCTGCAGAAGTCGCCCCCATAGTTCTCAAATAATAAGTTGTCTTGAGACCTCTGTGCCAGGCTAGCTTGTATATATCATCCAATTTCTTACCTGATGCCCCGGCCATATAAATGTTTAATGACTGCGCCTGGTCTATCCACTTCTGTCGCCGAGATGCGCACTCAACTAACCATACAGGATCCATCTCAAATGCTGTCGCGTAAACCGACCTCAGCTTGCTCGGTATACGGTCAATTTTTGAGAGCGAGCCATCAAAATATTTGAGATCAGAAATCATCACGTCATCCCACAAGCCATATTTCTTTAGGTCTTCAACTAAGTAACTATTGGTCACCGTGAATTCGCCGGATAAATTCGACTTTACATATAAATTTTGGTAGGTCGGCTCAATCGATGCCGATACTCCGATTATGTTAGCGATTGTTGCCGTAGGTGCGATCGCTACACAGTTTGAATTTCGCATACCTACCGTTTTAATTCGATCACGCAATTGATCCCAGTCTAAGGTAGCGCTTCTATCAACCTCCAGATATCCGCCTCTTTCTTTTTCTAAGAGCTCAATCGAATCGACGGGAAGAATTCCTTTGGACCAAAGTGATCCATCAAATGTTGAATATCTTCCACGTTCCTCCGCTAGATTTGTCGAGGACCAATACGCGTAATAACAAACTGCCTCAGTCGATGCGTCAGCAAATGCTACAGCCTCGTCTGATCCATAAGGAATGTTCATTTTGTGCAGGCAATCCTGAAAACCCATCATGCCCATACCAACTGGACGATGTTTTAAGTTTGAATTTCTCGCCTTACCAACAGCGTAGAAATTGATGTCAACAACGTTGTCCAACATTCGCATGGCTGTAGAAACCGTTTGCTTTAACTTTTTATGGTCCAGCTTTCCGTCTTTCAAATGTGCGACAAGGTTAACCGACCCTAGGTTACAAACTGCAATTTCACTCTCAGAGGTATTCAGTGTGATTTCTGTGCACAAATTGGAGCTGTGTACGGCACCGATATGATGCTGCGGCGAACGAATATTACAAGGATCCTTGAAGGTAATCCACGGATGCCCCGTTTCGAATAACATCGATAGCATTTTTCTCCATATTTGCACTGCTGGTACCTGCTTAAACAGCTTTATCTCACCCGCCACCGCCATTTTTTCATAGGTTGTGTAGGCCCGCTCGAAAGCCTCACCATAAATATCATGCAGATCTGGTACCTCTGATGGCGTAAACAAAGTCCATTGTTCATTTTGGATCACCCGTTTCATGAACAAGTCTGGAATCCAGTTCGCTGTATTCATATCATGAGTTCTGCGACGATCATCTCCTGTATTTTTTCTTAATTCCAGGAATTCCTCTATATCCATATGCCAAGTTTCCAAATAAGCGCATACTGCCCCTTTTCGCTTACCGCCTTGATTTACAGCGACTGCAGTGTCATTAACCACCTTTAAAAAAGGCACTACCCCTTGGGATTTTCCGTTAGTACCTTTGATGTGCGACCCCATTGATCGCACAGGAGTCCAGTCATTTCCAAGTCCTCCGGCATATTTTGACAACAACGCGTTTTCTTTAATCGCCTCATAAATACCGTCCAAGTCATCATCGACCGTAGTCAAATAACAACTGGATAATTGAGGTCGAGTCGTTCCTGAATTGAAGAGCGTCGGTGTTGAGCTCATAAAATCGAAGGAAGAGAGTATGTTGTAGAATTCTATCGCTCTAGCTTCGCGCTCAACCTCGCCGAGGGATAGCCCCATCGCTACCCGCATAAAAAATGCTTGCGGCAACTCAATACGACGATCCTCAATATGCAAAAAATATCTATCGTAAAGTGTTTGAAGCCCTAAATAACCGAATTGCTCATCTCGCTCTGGCTTTAAAGCCGCCCCTAAAGCTACCATATCGAACTGAAGCATTCGCTCATCCAGTAGCTCTGCTTCCACGCCTTGTTTTATAAATTCCGGAAAATAGGTTGAGTACCGGTCCGCCATTTCCTCTCTAGTAAGCTCTTCTCCTATCACCTCCCGCCGCAAGTCGTTAAGAAGTAGTCGCGCGGTCACAAAACTATAGGCTGGATCTTTTTCAATTAAGGATCTCGCAGATAGGATCAAACTTTTATTGACCTCATCAAAAGGCACTCCATCGTAAAGATCGCGCACTGTCAGGCTCAAAACATTTTCAGCGCTGACTGCCGCTTCCAGCCCCGAACACGAATCTTCTATTAACCTCTTCAAATTATTGATGTCTAAAGGCTTCGATACACCATTCACCACCATTGTTAATTCAGGCGGAGATTCATTCTGATTAACGTCAGATTCTTTTTTTGCGCGCGCTCGCTCCTGATTTCTTTGCTCTCGGTACAACACATAAGAACGAGCAACCTCTTGCTCGCCGTGCCTCATTAACGCAAGCTCAACCTGATCTTGAATGTCTTCTATATGTACCGTTCCACCTGTCGGGTTTCTTCTTTTAAGAGCTACCGTCACATTTTGCGTCAATTGGGATACAAGCTCTCTTACTCTCGCTGATGCTGCACCCTGGCCTCCACTTACAGCAAGGAACGCTTTAGTCATCGCTATTGAGATCTTTGATGGCTCAAATCCAACAACTGAACCATTACGACGTACAACCTTCATCATTGCACTATCAATTCGTCCGCTTTCCTCTTGAATCTCACTCACGTTCTCTGCGCTCAAACCAGTCGTTTCACTCACATTAGCCGTTAATTGCATTTAGTCTCCTCACGCCTTAATCCGTTTATTTTTTCGCTTTTTACTTACTTCCCACATTCCCTAGGGTTCTGTTTCCGATCCTTTTTGTGCATAACATTATGATTCCAACTGCCTTAAACCCTTAATACTGACAAAACTTATCTAAAGCACCCACAAGTTATACACAAGTAATACACAAGATGTTGTGTTATCCAGTGGATATTAATACTAATTCTAGTGGTGGGACGATCTGTGTCAAGCGTTTCTTATATTAATTTTGAGTTGATCCCTCATGCTGTTATGACAAAACATGCTCTATCGTCCATGCATGACCCAAGTCATAACAAGTTCTGCTTCCAAGAGGACCAAATCAAAACACTGAAATAAATGCTATCGAGGCGTATCAATCCCGCCCAGGCTCGACAGCTCAGACCAGTCAAAATTAGCACCAGGGTCTTGTTTACGTCCCTTAGGGATCGCGATATGAGAATGCCCCAATGCGGCTTCAATTGGGTAGCAATCAACCAAAGCGACGCACAACTTCTTCAAGCTCGCGTACTGATCAACCTCAAAGATCCCCGTTTCAGTGCCTTCCAACTCAATTCCAATCGAGTAGTTATTGCAGTTGGGCTCACCTCGCCATGTTGACTCGCCCGCGTGCCAACCTCTTTTGAGACAAGAGACAAATTGGATGATTTCACCATGCCTATCTATGAAAAAATGGGATGAAACTTTCAGCCCTTTTATTTGTGAATAAAATGGATGTTCATTGAAATCAAGCTCGTTCATAAATAACCGTCGGACGCCTGAGCCACCAAACTCTCCAGGCGGCAGACTTATCGAATGAATAACAATAAGCCGAGGCGAGGTATTTTTCGGACGCTCATCTTGGTTCGGCGAATGACAGAACTCGACACCACACAAATAACCATTTTCTATTCGAAAATGCGATTCAGTCATCGAGACGACTTGTCCTTTTCTTTCAGATGGTCTTTGCGATGCTCATTCGAACAAAAAACAAGACCACCAGAACGAACACCCTCATTCAACGGAAAATGGATACCGCAATACGCGCAACGAGCCATATCCTCTACGGCCGGAGTTGAATGGTCTTCATTCGACCGCGTTTTTTCTAGCTTCCGTGCTTTGGTTTTAACAAAAGCATAGGCCAAAGCAATCACCACAAACAATAAAAGATACTTAAGCACAAGCCTCTCCATTACTCCTAATTAAAACCTTATAACGTTTGCTCACGTTTAGCTTAAGGATTTACTCGCTTAAGTCTATCGATTAAATACAAAATATATTTTTCATCGGTTTAAAGTCAAACACGCATATGCTCCACACGCTATCACAAAAAACTAAAGAGCAATTAACACAATAGCTACCACTAGCGGTAGTTCTATTTAATCCTCGATAAAGAGTTTTCTGCCAGTTCAATCAAGCACTCCTTATAAGATGACTGAGGCAAACTAGCGATGCTATGTTCAGCTGAATTTATCTCTAATTTGGCTAATTGACGAGAATAACCAAGCGACTCTAGCCTGCGAAAAATATCGATAACCGAGTCTAAATCAGGAGTGCCGTCTGCAAAAATGGCAGTCTGTATTTTCGCAATATCCTCACTGGACCCATGCTCCAATGCATGAATCATAGGCAGGGTAATCTTACCTTCAGCCAAATCATCGCCTAACTTTTTGCCAATGTCGCCCTCATCACCGTCATAATCCAGTATGTCGTCAACGATTTGAAACGCAGTCCCTAAATGCACTCCATATTTGCCGAAATTTGAAATTACCTCTTGTCCTCCGCCAGCTACAATACCCCCGAGCATCGCCGCCGCTTCAAATAACCGCGCTGTTTTAGCACGAATCATCTCAAAATACGAATCAACAGTTAAATCAACATTTTTTACATTTGATAACTGCAGCACCTCCCCCTCGGAGATATCGTTAGTCGCATCTGCCATAATTCTAAATACGCGACTTTCACCGACATCAACCATGATTTGAAATGCTCGTGAATAAAGGAAGTCCCCAACTAACACAGCCGCGGCATTACCAAAGCGCTCATTTGCAGTTCGCATCCCTCGTCGAACAGCGGAGTTATCAACAACATCATCATGTAATAAAGTCGCTGTATGCACAAACTCAATCGCTGTAGCCAACTGTACCGCCCGACGGTCTTCATATCCAAGGCTGCCGGCGGTCAATAGCAACAAGATCGGCCTGAGTCTTTTTCCGCCGCCGCCAATCGTGTACCTTGCCACCTCGCCCACTAGCGGCACCTGAGAGACCAGCTGCGTCGCAATCTCATCGTTGAGTCGCACCAGCAGTTCGTTCGTGATTGTAGTTGAAACCTTCATCATATAAAGGGCCCGCTTATTCTTCACGGCGTTATTGAGATACCGCTTATCGATTGGACGATGTTATGGACCACTCATGCGAGTGTCAAATAAGTTTATGGATTATTGCGTCATGCGGCGAAATCCTGTAAGCTACCCTCCCTTTTTAGTGAGAAATAACGGTTAAAAGTCGGTCAAACCTGGGGAAAACTAAAGCCATGTATGCTGTGATTAAAACTGGTGGAAAGCAGTACAAAGTTGCCACTGGAGAAAAATTGAAAATTGAATCTTTGGGCGTAGAGGTCGGCGAACAAGTCACCTTGGACCAAGTTCTTATGGTTGTAGACGGCGCGGATGTTTCAATTGGTGCGCCTATGGTTGCAGGCGCCAAGGTTCAGGCAACGGTATTGAGCCACGGTCGCGGAAAAAAAGTGAAAATATTTAAGCTTCGTAGGCGCAAGCATTACAAGCGGCAACAAGGACATCGACAAAACTTTACCGAGGTTGTCATTGGAGACATAACAAGCTAGACATTCACGTCTACATGTATTGAAAGGTAATTGATTTATGGCACATAAAAAAGCTGGCGGCAGCTCTAGAAATGGTCGCGATTCAAATGCAAAGCGACTCGGTGTTAAACGGTTTGGCGGAGAACTAATTTCTGCGGGCAGCATCATCATTCGTCAACGTGGCACTCAAGTACATCCGGGTGACAATGTAGGCATAGGTCGCGATCACACTCTATTCGCAAAGATCAACGGTCATGTGTTATTTGGAAAAACAGGACGATTAAATAAGAAGATTGTTAGTATTGTCCCAGCGTAGGGTTAATCTGATTCGATAAAACCCTGCCTAATAGGTGGGGTTTTTTTTTACCTAACCGATTTAAAATCATTCATGAAATTTGTTGATGAAGCCAAGATAGATCTGCACGCTGGCAAGGGTGGTGATGGTGTTGCGGCTTTCAGGCGAGAAAAATATGTCCCGAAAGGAGGGCCGAGCGGCGGCGATGGCGGTCGTGGAGGATCGATCTTTATTCGGGCCTCAAGAGATATCAATACGCTTTTGGAATATCGATACAAGCGAACATTTCGGGCAAAAAATGGAGAAAATGGGCAAGGAAAGGATTGTTACGGAAAATCAGGTGAGGATCTCTTCCTGGAGGTACCGATGGGAACGATTATTTACGATGCAACCGATAACTCAGTCTTATTTGATCTAAGTAGAGATGGGCAAATAGAAGCACTATGCAAAGGCGGAAAGGGCGGTTTAGGTAATCTTCATTTCAAGTCGAGCACAAATCGCGCTCCAAGACAGTTCACTCATGGTGAAATGGGCGAGAGTAAAAGCGTCCATATGGAGCTGAGCGTATTGGCTGATGTGGGATTACTAGGATTTCCAAATGCGGGAAAATCAACCTTAATAAGCGCGGTATCAGCCGCAAAACCAAAAATCGCAGACTATCCGTTCACTACACTTCACCCCCATTTAGGGGTTGTTCGTTCAGGTTTTAAAGGTAGCTTTGTCATTGCAGACATTCCCGGACTAATCGCAGGGGCATCCGATGGCGCTGGGTTGGGCCATCAATTCCTTAAGCATTTACAACGGACTAAGATACTCGTGCATGTCATAGACGTCGGCACTGACTATCCGGATACCGAAGCTATTACCAACGGTGCTCATCAAATCTGTCAGGAATTACAAAAATACGACGAATCACTATTTAAAAAGCCTCGATGGATCGCTCTAAATAAAATAGATTTGATTCCCAAGGAAGATCGAATACGATTTTTTGAGAAAATATCTGTCATCCTTAAAAAGAGAGTCGCACAAAGCGAGCAGATTTTTCCGATATCTTCCGTCTCATCAGACGGTACAACCGCATTGATCAATGGCATCATGGAGTATATGAGTAAACTCGAAGAAGCCGAAAAGAAGTAAATAAATACCCAGCTAAAAAAGAAAAAATGAGTCCCAAGATAAATCGCTTCAAACGAATCATCGTCAAGATTGGTAGCAGCCTGATCACTAGCAATGGTCAGGGACTGGACTCAAACGCCCTTAAAGAGTGGACGCGGCAAGTGGCTGAAATCAAGCAACAGGGCTGTGAAGTGATACTTGTATCAAGTGGTGCGGTTGCCGAGGGCATGCTTCGCTTAAGGTGGGATAAGCGGCCTTCAATGATTCATGATCTGCAAGCAGCAGCAGCTGTAGGGCAGATGGGATTGATTCGAGCGTATGAAGACGCATTCCAGACTTTTGGTTTGCACACCGCTCAAATTCTGCTTACCCACGACGACCTAACGAACAGAATGCGATACTTGAATGCTCGATCAACGCTTCGCACACTTATCGATATGGATATCGTGCCCATTGTGAATGAAAATGACTCGATAGCTACGGATGAAATTAAATTTGGTGACAATGATACGCTAGCGGCATTGGTCGCTAATCTAACGGAAGCCGATACGCTAATTATTCTTACCGATCAAGACGGACTTTTCACCGCGGATCCTAGAACATCCTCTAAAGCCATTAAAATCGATATCGCAGATGCGGGAGATCCCTCATTAGAAAAAATGGCAACCAACAATGGATCAACTTTCGGCAGTGGTGGCATGATCACCAAACTGCGCGCTGCTAAACGAGCTGCCCGAAGCGGAACGCACACGATCATAGCGAATGGCAAAGAAAGTAATGTCTTACTGAGAATCGTTGCTGGAGAAGCCATCGGAACTCTACTTAAGACATCGAAACCAGTTATGGCCGCCAGGAAACAGTGGCTTAGCAATCATTTGCAAGTCCGGGGATCGGTTACCCTAGACGACGGTGCGATACGCGCTATAACGACGAATCATAAAAGTTTACTGCCCATAGGCGTTATAGCTATAGAGGGAAATTTCGACCGTGGAGACGTGGTAACGTGCACCAATAAAGATGGAGACGTTATTGCCTATGGACTAATCAACTACAACTTTGAGGAAACCGACCAAATCAAAGGAGTCACTTCCGAAAAAATAGAGGAAACTCTTGGGTACGTTGACGACTTAGAACTGATTAGCAGAGACAATTTAGCGTTGGACAACTAAGAGTAAGGGCCAAGACCTAAAACCCCTTGCCTTTTATCCCTTGGGGCTTGTTCATTTTTCCTTTCTTGAATAACGCCCTTAAACGCCTTTCGTCCAAAATGCTTAAAGTTCCATCACAAATATAATACTCCAACAAATCACTCCTGTAGCTATTAGGCGTCTTGGGACTTACTGATCTCCATTTTGCCCTCTTAGCCGGCATCCATTTTGCATCAAATGCCCAACTGGACGCATACAATTTATTTTCTCTAGTTTCGCACCTAAAACCCTCGTAAGTAATGTTTTCGCTTCCTTTAGGAGAAATAGCGAGCAAACTCATACGTACCACCCCGTCACCTCCAAACTCGATTGAAGAGATGTCAATATAAAAAGTAAACCCTGTCTGACTTCTTGTTTGATATTGACTGAAACTACTTCTCGGAGAAAGCACAGGTAAATCAATAGGCGACTCTCGCCAAACATCTGGAGTTTCATATTTATAAGCTCTGGGGCTGTTACGCGGATCGTTATCTTGGGCAAGCGGCTCGCCTTTAATGGCTACTGCCAATGAGACAAATACGAACACAAATCCGATGCAGTTTAATATCGTCACGTACGAGCCCTCTAAATACTCAGTCGTTTCAGTTTTCAAGGATAGACATGCTGCCTAGTCAATGGATACGAGACTTTACCCGAACCTAGAGGCTTTGTACCCAAAATTTGGAAAATAGAAATCCAACCGCGCTCAAATGCATGAGCCGACCCGGCCATGTAGATTCTCCATATTCTGTAGCGTTCCTCACCAATGATGGATTTAGCTCTGGCTTCATTTTTCTCTAAACGATCAACCCAATGCCAGAGCGTTTTTGCGTAATGCGGCCTTAAGCCCTCAGCGTCCCAAACTTCGATACCAGAACGAGCCAACTCTTTAAGTACCGTGGAGACGTGAACAAGCTCACCGCCTGGAAAGACATATTCGTCCACAAAGCTACCTATGTCGCTGCCCAATGCGTGGTCGTCAGTTGAATTAGTGGTAATTCCATGGTTCATCACTAACCCCCCCGGCTTAAGCAAAGAACATATTTTTTTAAAATAAATAGGAAGATTACCCTTTCCGACATGCTCGAACATCCCGACACTCGAAACTTTGTCAAAATAACACTCGTACGATAAATCCCGGTAGTCAAGAAGCTCGACTCGGCAGGAATGCTGAAGCCCAAGACTTTTTATCTTATCCTTCGCGTATGCATGCTGCTGATCAGACAAAGTAATACCCAAAGCCTCTACGCCGTAGTGCTTCGCTGCCCAATTGATCAATGCGCCCCAACCGCAGCCTATATCCAGCATTTTTTCACCTGGCTTTAAATCGAGTTTTTTACAAATATGGTCAAGCTTTTGCTCTTGGGCCAAATCTAGGCTGTCACTCTCTTTTTTAAAGTAACCGCAGGAATACACGCGCTGTTGATCTAACCATAAAGCATAAAATTCGTTTCCAACATCATAGTGACTTCGTATCGATTGACGATCAGCAGGCTTCGTGTGTCGCCACCGCTTAAGGAAATCCAAACGCTTTTTGTACGTTGCAGAGGTCCCTGCAACAAGTTTTTCTCCAAGCGCCAGTGTTTGACGCGCATCACCCTCAATATCGATTGTCCCACGCACATATGCTCGTGCGAGCTTTCCAAGCGTTGGGCGGCTGAGCGCGAGCGCTGCCATCTGCGACTTGAGCGAGAGCCTTACCTCGGGATTGCCGACCGCATCGATGCGCGTGCCATCCCAGAGCACAATTTCAATGGGTAACTCTAACGCCTTGAGTTTCTTCTCGATATTACCAATCATAAATCGTCATAGAACTCATCCACGATATAGATTAGTTTATAACAAAATTGTTGGTTTAGGACTACATCAATTTGACGCTTACTATTGTGCGCTCAAATCTCCTGCTAACGAGTCACGCAGATTTTCAGGCACTTCTTCTATCTCCACCGTGTAATTCGGATGATCTACACCAATACTCAGCGCTGAGCCATGCAATAACGACTTTTTCATGTCATCAGTTAATTCGAAGCGAAGAAAATGAACTGAGGAGGTTTTCTCACCATTCTCTCTGTCCAAATCCTCATCAGCATGTGGAAATACCTTTCGAAACCCAGGAACACGCACCCAAACCATATCTTCCAAATCAATAAGTTTTGAAAGCGCAATCTTTCTCTCGACCTCATCGGGATATTCAATCAAAAGAGTCGCCTTCCAATTACTTCCGTCAGGAACCAGAGGTAGATACGCATGAAGCTCCTCCTCAATGGCCTCTTCTTCAAAAATGCGCTCGATTCGCAACATCTCTTGGATCTGATATTGAACGGTTAGCGCATCCTCAAATAACAACGTTACATGCTCCCCAAGATGAACCTTTCTCATCTTCTTGTGCTCCATCACCTCCGCACGAAATGACGATCTGCGTTTTGAATATTCCTCTAATGACATCAAACTTGTTCTACTTAACATTTATTCCTCTCCGATTCTTATAACCCGTAAGCAATCCTCAACAATGTGATGGGATGACGTTTTTCCACATCATTCAGATCCTGCTTCGCTTCAATGCCTTGCACGATGTGCGTGGCCGCAATGGCACAGTCTGAGCTGATGTAGCGTGGTGTTTTCTCACCCATTTGACGGAATACCGGTCGACCAATTTTCATGGAGTCATCAAAATACTCCTTCTTAACACCCCACGTGCCATCATGACCCGAACATCGCTCTACCGTACTGACCACCGTATCTGGCACTCGTTCCAACATTTCCTTGGTCTTTAAACCAATGTTTTGCACGCGCAGATGACAAGGCACATGATATGAAACCTGACCTAGCGATTCCTTAAATTCCGTATTAAGTAGCCCGTCGCGATCACGCATTACTAAATATTCAAACGGATCGACCATAGACTTCGCTACCAAACGCACTTCATCATCATCGGGAAATAGCAGCGGCAGCTCTTGCTTAAACATCAACGTGCATGACGGGACAGAAGTCATCAAAGCGTAGCCATCACGGGCATACTTCACCATTTGAGGAATGTTTTTCTCTTTTAAGCTCTTCACGGCATCAAGATCCCCTAATTCCAACTTTGGCATGCCGCAGCAGGCCTCTTTTTGGACCGGTAATGCAGGGATCTTATTATGTTCGAGGACCTTGAACAGATCATCGCCGATGTTTGGCTCATTATAATTGATATAGCACGTAACAAACACGGCGACCTTCCCTCGTGTTCTCTGCCCGTCTTGTGGCGTTACATCATCAACTTGAGGCATTCGCGACCGAAAAGTCTTTCCCGCGTATCTAGGTAATTTTCTATCCTTGTGAATACCAAGCGTTTTCTCCATCACATTCCTCGTGAGCTTGTTTGAATTCACCGCGTTAATCGTTTGAACAACGACAGGAATAGAGGATAACTTGCCTAAAGCGTCAGTACTCGACAGTAATTTATCGCGAAATTTGGTTTCCCCGTTTTTGAATTTTTGTGCCTTAGCGCGCAACATCAAATGCGGAAAATCAACGTTCCATTCGTGTGGCGGAACATAGGGACATTTACTCATGTAACACATATCACACAGGTAACACTTATCCACCACTTTCGAATAGTCCTCCTTCGCAACACCATCCACTTCCATGGTGGCACTCTCATCGATCAAATCGAACAGTGTCGGAAACGCCGTGCATAAATTTACGCACCGACGGCACCCGTGACAAATATCAAAGACACGCTCGAGCTCTTCGTTTAGGGGCTCTTCCTTATAGAATTCCTCGTCTTGCCAGTTCAGGGGATGCCTCGTAGGGGCCTCCAGACTACCTTCTTTCATAAACCTTCCGCCATAAAAACACAGTCAACAAAAAAAGCGTGAGCGAAATCACTTTACGCTCACGCTTATTCCTACCAAAAACAATGGATCTCGAATTAATCTTCTAGAGCGTCCAAAGCTTTTTGGAAACGATTGGCGTGGGAGCGCTCAGCTTTCGCCAGAGTCTCAAACCAGTCAGCGATTTCATCAAAACCCTCATCGCGAGCAGTCTTTGCCATTCCTGGGTACATGTCTGTGTACTCATGAGTCTCACCAGCAACTGAAGCAGTCAGGTTATCCCGTGTTCCACCAATGGGTAAGCCAGTGGCTGGATCGCCGACTTGCTCAAGGTACTCGAGATGACCATGAGCGTGCCCGGTCTCTCCTTCAGCGGTTGAACGGAACACTGCCGCCACGTCATTTTGACCCTCGACATCTGCTTTATTTGCAAAATATAAATACCTTCTATTTGCTTGCGATTCACCAGCGAACGCATCTTTAAGACTTTGCTCAGTCTTTGATCCTTTTAAATCAGCCATTGGAAATCTCCCTTTTCGTTGTTCAATTGCTCTTAACTATTGTCTTCAATCCGCATTTACTGTTGTAAATACAAAACGTCGTGTACTTCTAGACCATCAAACTTTAGACAAGTTCTAAATTTTTGATACACGAAGTGTATTTTTCCACTCGAGCCATGTCAATGCACAGAACAATAATTAATGGACTTAAGTGCTTCCAGTTAACGGCTCTCTACATTCTTTTTAGGTCGAAAATATGACTCATTGAGATAAAAATCTAATTTCTCATTTTCATTCCAACAACCAGGCAAACCGAGCATCGGTAGGGGCGAAAGTTCGCGGCCAGACATGAAAGCCTTTTGGTCGGAAACCAGCATCAAAAGTGCATTGTCAACATCAGTCCGTTGCTCATCCAAACTGGTATTGAGTCCATCATCTACCTGATTGATAATCACAGCCTTACCAGTCATTCCGATATAAGGATTGATCGTTTTTTCTAAAAGCGCGTGCCCAAAAACGTAAAAGGACATGTGCGACCTGACCTCCTCTCGACGCTCGTAAAAAAGCTCAACCCATCGAAAATCAATCAAGAGAGTGGTTAATTCCGCATTCCGAGACAGTACAATTACCCCTTCCTCATCAAATAAAGTTAGCGCATCGCCCTCTGGAGAACGATCTTGGTACTGATCAGTCCTTAAGACCCTGTAGTGTCTGGCGTTGAGCGCTGCTTTAGACTTAGGAAATAACAACCAAGTGAAAGCATTTAGCAAATCATGCCAATTTTCAGGTCGAACTTGGACCTCTCCAGACAAAAAGGCGCGTTGCTCAAAACCTGTCTCGAAAGTTTTTGATCGCTCATATTGAGTTACAAATTTAATGTCGATCCCATTAGCATTTACAATAGTGCCGGTCTGCTCGTTGGCCAAACGATTAAGCACGTCGCAACTAGGCCAACCGGACGAGTCGACAACGCGAAGGTACTGTTTTACCTCTTGGGAAAAATTACTCGCTAATAATCTTTTTCGACCTTCTTGAAAATCCACTGGGTTACGGCGTTAAAATAGGTTATGACTATACTATCTCAGATGCGAATAATATTATTTAAGGATTTATAGTAGAAGTGGATCAAATCGAATGTGTAATTATCGGCGCAGGCGTGGTAGGTCTATCCATCGCCCGTGCATTGGCACTCGAAGGCAGGGACATCCTCATCATCGAAAAAGAGGATGCTTTTGGCCTACACACCAGCTCGAGAAACTCAGAAGTTATTCATGCTGGAATTTACTATCCAAAAGATTCGCTTAAAGCACACCTATGCGTCAGGGGGAAGGAAATGCTTTACGAATATTGCGATCTCCGTGGCATTCCCTATAAACGCATTGGAAAATTAATTGTTGCAACAGAGGATTTCGAGATCGAAACCGTCAAGCAATACATCACTAAAGCGAGTGATAACGGTGTTGAAGACCTCATATACCTTAGCCACAACGAGGTGGCGGAACTAGAACCAGAGGTGATTAGCGTGGGCGCAGTTTTTTCTCCGTCTACTGGCATTATCGACTCACACGCTTACATGCTCAGCCTTCTCGGAGACACAGAAAATGCGGGCGGTGTCGTGGTCTATCAAACTTCCATCGCTTCAATTAAACCTGAGGAAGACGGCTTCAACGTCAAAACCGAAGGTCTCAATGCCCACGAAATAAAAGCCAAAATAGTAATTAATGCCGCAGGACTATACGCATGCGATGTAGCTAGAACCACTGCAGACTTAGATGAAAATTTAATTCCACAACCGTACTATGCGAAAGCCCACTACTATTCACTGTCTGGCCATAACCCTTTCAAACACCTTGTTTATCCGGTCGCGCGTCAAGCCTCCCTTGGAGTTCATGTCACCGTTGATATGGCAGGTGCTGCTAGATTTGGGCCAGACATAGCTTGGATAGAGGGAATTGACTATTCTTTTGATAATTCAAGGGAGGAGCTCTTTTATGACGCCATTCGTCGGTATTGGCCGGCAGTCAATCGAGATCAGCTGCAACCCGGCTACACGGGAATTAGACCAAAAATATCCGGTCCGAATGAACCGGCTGCTGATTTTTTAATCCAGTCCTCCAAGGATCATCAGATTAAAGGGCTCATTAATCTTTTTGGGATTGAGTCTCCAGGCCTCACTTCTAGCTTGGCCCTTGCTGAAATGGTAAGGCAACTCATCGAGTCCGAAGCGTAGAATATTACAACTCGCCCACTTTTTTTTGTTCGTTTAACAAATCAAGCGCTACATCAACGATCATATCTTCTTGACCACCAACCATTCGTCTTCGACCAAGCTCGACCAATATGTCGATAGTCTTTAATCCATATTGTTTAGCAGCTTTCTCGGCATGTAACAAAAAACTTGAGTACACCCCCGCATAGCCCAAAGCTAAAGTCTCTCGATCAACCCGCACGGGACGATCTTGCAAGGGTCGAACAATATCCTCTGCAGCGTCGATTAACTTGTATAAATCACAACCGTGATTCCATCCAAGACGATCCGCGGCAGCGACGAAGACTTCTAATGGCGCATTGCCCGCCCCAGCACCCATGCCAGCCAAGCTCGCATCGACACGATCACATCCCTCCTCCACCGCCACGATAGAATTAGCAACTCCCAGGCTGAGATTATGATGCGCGTGCATTCCCGTTTGAGTCTCAGGTTTTAGAATATCCTTAATTGCTTTAAAGCGATCGCGAACATCATTCATGTTTAGCGCTCCGCCCGAATCCACGACATAAACACAAAGTGCCCCATAACTTTCCATTAGTTTTGCTTGTTTCGCGAGGCCAGAGGGACTATTCATATGACTCATCATCAAAAAACCCACAGGCTCCATACCAATATCTCTTGCATACTCAAGATGTTGCTTTGAAATGTCAGCCTCCGTGCAATGGGTCGCTACACGAACAACGCGAGCGCCGGCATTAAAAGCAGCCTTTAGATCGTGCACTGTTCCAATCCCTGGTATCAGTAACGTAGCGACCTTAGCAACAGACAATTCTTCTGCAACGGCAGCAATCCACTCGATATCTGTATGTCGGCCAAAACCGTAATTAAACGATGAGCCTTGCAATCCATCTCCGTGTGCGACCTCAATCGAATCAACATTCGCCTCATCTAAGGCCCTCGCGATACTTTTAACATGATCGATTCCGTATTGGTGTCGAATCGCATGTGACCCGTCACGTAACGTAACGTCTGAAATATATATTTTTTTATTCATATATCGACTCCATTACTCAGACGACAACCGAGGATGCTTGATCTAAAGCTCTCTCGGCAAGCTTTTCACCTGTAGCGAGCGCCGCGGACGTCATAATATCCAAATTTCCCGCGTACGACGGTAAATAGTGAGCGGCACCCTCGACTTGAAGAAAAACCGTAGTTTTAATTCCACTTAATTCACCAACGCCAGAAATTCGACAAGGTCTATCGGGACCGAACTCCTCAAATTGAACTCGCTGCTTCAGACGATAGCCCGGAACATAAGCTTGGACATTAGCAACCATTGCCTCAATCGCTTGTTCTATTTCTACCGTATCAGCCTTTGCAGACAAAACATACACCGTATCTCTCATCAACATTGGTGGCTCTGCTGGGTTCAATATAATTATCGCCTTACCCTTTTTGGCTCCTCCAATAACCTCGATTCCCTTCGAAGTCGTTTCTGTAAATTCATCAATATTAGCTCGCGTGCCGGGTCCGGCTGAACGACTAGAAATGGAGGCGATTATTTCCCCATAATGTACCTCAGTCACACTTGACACTGCTGCCACAATGGGAATGGTTGCTTGACCACCACAGGTCACCATATTCACATTACGAGCATCAAGGTGTTGCTCCAGATTTACAACGGGTACGCAATAAGGGCCAATTGCCGCAGGCGTTAAATCAACCACCTTCACATCAGGCTTGATCGAGCGAATCACTCGGTCATTTTCTATATGAGCGCCCGCTGAGGTTGCGTCAAAAACCACCTCAATATCGGACATGATTGGGTCTTTGCTCAGTCCGATAACCCCTTCAGCTGTAGCTACAACTCCGTTTTTTTTAGCCCGCTCCAAACCGTCAGATTGTGCGTCAATACCGACTAAAGCACCCATCTCAAGAAACTGCCCCTGCCTCATGATCTTCATCATTAAGTCTGTGCCGATATTTCCCGAACCAATAATTGCGGCCTTGACCTTTTTCGTCATCTCTGTCCCCCATCTTTAATCTTGCTAAAACATACTTGGAATACCGGGCGGTTAACCCTCTTTACTCCAGATTCATGCAAAGACCTGCGTTTTCAGACATTATAATCACCTAAAATGATTCGCGTAGGCGAACCAAACGATAACAAATACTAAAGATAGAACACACTATTTTCTAATAACATCAAACTAAGGTTATCATCATGAATCAGTTAGATCTGAACGGCAGAACAGCAGTTATTACGGGAGGAGCCTCTGGTATTGGCGAGGCGACAGTGCGTAGAATGCTCGATTCGGGCGCGAATGTAGTAATTTGGGATGTGCAAACTGAAAAATTTGAAAAATTTGAAAAAGAAGCACATTGCATCCGAGTGGACATGGCAAATGAAGAAACTGTTTATCAAGCTCTTGATGAAACACTAAAGAGGCAGCCTAAAATTGACATACTCGTTAATTCAGCCGGCATTAATGGGGTAAATGAACCTTTGAAAGATTATCCTACTGACGTTTGGAGACAAGTCATAGACGTCAATCTCGTTGGTGTATTCCTAGCATGTCGCGCAGTCGTTCCGCACATGCTCAATAATTCATATGGTCGAATCGTCAACCTATCCTCAGTTGCTGGAAAAGAAGGAAACCCGACTGCGTCGGCTTATTCTGCTGCTAAAGCAGGAGTTATTGCATTAACGAGATCACTGGGCAAAGAACTTGCAACAACTGGCGTCTTAGTTAATGCGGTTACACCGACAACTGTCGATACTCCGATTCTGGAACAAGTCTCACAAAGCCATATCGACTACATGAAATCAAAAATCCCTATGGGTCGCTTAGGCACTGCCGAAGAACTTGCATCATTAATCGCTTGGCTATGCACCGAGGATTGTTCTTTCAGTACCGCCGCGGTATTTGACGCCTCAGGCGGCCGAACAACTTACTAAGCAATATTTGGATTAAGGACACGATATGAAAATGAAAGCAGCGGTCATTCGCGAAATGGGAGCTGACCAACCTTACGCGAACTCAAAACCCATGACCATTGAAGAAGTAGAAATCGCAGCGCCTCAAGAGCGAGAGCTGCTCATACAAATCAAAGCAGCCAGCCTATGTCACTCCGACCTATCTAGCGTAAATGGCAACAGACCAAGACCGATGCCCATGATTTTAGGTCATGAGGCAGCAGGTGTCGTGGTTGAATGCGGACCAGGGATTACCGACATCGAAGTAGGAGATCACGTCGCGTTGATCTTCGCGCCAAGTTGCGGAGAATGTATCGCGTGTAAAGAGGGCCACCCTGGTAGATGCGAGCCAGGACAACAGGCTAACGCTGCAGGAACATTACTTGGCGGAGGAATACGTCTCAGTCAAAAAGGTCTACCGGTATACCACCACGTAGGTGTCTCTGCGTTTGCTGAGTTCTGCGTAGTTAATCGAGGATCTCTTGTGAAGATCGATAAAACTCTGCCCTTTGATGAGGCGGCTTTATTTGGGTGCGCAGTTCTCACCGGAGTTGGTGCGGCACTAAATACAGCCGGTGTATTTCCTGGCTCCTCGGTCGCCGTAGTTGGACTTGGAGGTGTGGGCCTGAACGCTTTACTCGGCGCAAAGGTTGCGGGAGCCGAACAAATCATTGCTTTAGATGTTCATGACGATAAGCTGAAAATCGCCAAAAGATTAGGCGCGACCGCAACAGTCAATGCTAAAGACAATGACGCGATTGAAAAAGTTAAAAAATTAACCAACGGAGGCGTAAATTTTGGCTTTGAGATGGCTGGTTCGGTCCAGGCAATGGAATTGGCATACCGCATAACCCGGAGAGGCGGAACCACTGTGACGGCAGGACTACCTCATCCTGAAGCACGTTGGGAACTTCAGCACGTCAATCTAACTGCAGAAGAACGAACAGTAAAAGGTAGCTATGTGGGCTCGTGCGTTCCATCAAGAGATGTGCCTCGCTATATCAATTTATACAAAAGCGGCATGCTTCCAGTAGATCAATTGATGAGTGACCGATTAAAACTAGAGGATATCAATGAAGGTTTCGACCGCCTGCAATCGGGACATACAGTGCGACAGATCATCATGATGTAACACCATAGAGATTTAAAACACGACCATCCTTATGAGGCGCCGCTATACTTATAAAGCACTAAAAGCATTTGCAATCTCCCTTTTAAATCGTTCGGGAATGGATCCAAACAAGTCCGTAATTATTGCGGATGTGCTCATCGAAGGGGATCTACTTGGGCATGATACGCACGGCTTACAACTTCTCGCTCCTTACTTGTCCGATATTAAATCAGGGGCTATGGCCACTACTGGTGAGCCGGATATAATCAGCGACCTTCCTGCTGCGGTTGCTTGGAATGGAAAGCGACTACCAGGGACCTGGCTAACGTCAACGGCAATGGATCTTGCAGTTACCCGCGCAAAAACTTGTGGCACTTGCACAGTCACAATCGCGGGCGGGCACCATATCGCCTGCCTCGCAGCCTACCTTTTAAGGGCTACCGAAAAAAATATGGTGGCAATAATTATGTCGTCCGCTCCTGAGAACAAATCTGTTGCACCGTTTGGTGGTAAGACCGGAGCCCTAACTCCCAATCCAATTGCTGCAGGATGGCCAACAGATGATCTACCTGTATTAATCGATGTTTCTACGTCCATTACCACTAACGGTATGGTTACCCGAGCAGGACAAGCTAAGGAGAAGCTCGCAGGTCCATGGCTTATAGACCATAACGGTAAACCTACCAATGATCCTAACGTTATCAAATCGGATAAAAAGGGAGCATTATTACCCGTAGGCGGATTGAATTATGGTCACAAAGGATTCGCTCTCGGATTAATGGTTGAAGCCCTAACTCAAGGTTTAACCGGACATGGGCGAGCGGACAACGTAACAGAATGGACTGGAGAAGTTTTTCTCCAGGTATTAAACCCAGATTTGTTTGGTGGTATTAATCAATTTACAAGACAAACGAATTGGATCAAAGATGCATGTTTAAATTCGGAGCCGATTGACCCAAGAAATCCCGTCCGCATACCTGGGCAAGAAGGAATCAAGAAACGACAGCACCAATTACTGCACGGCATAATGCTCCACCCTTCGATTATGCCAGCCCTGAATCAATGGGCTTCAGACATAGGTATACAGGCACCTAAACCGATAGAGTAACAACTGACCAACGAATAAGACACTTTGAATACTATTAAATAAGGATACGTTTCATGGAGAGCCGAACACTGACACATAGACTATCCCAGTTGCATGCATCTGCCATACATGACGTTCTCCGACAGATTGGCTGCAAAGACTTCGTCCTACCAAATACCATCAAGCCATTAAATCCAAAGCATAAATTAGCTGGTCAAATCTTCACGATTGAGGGTGAAATCACTACCAGCCATACTCCGCACGAAACTCTCATTGAGTGGACATCCCTTCTATCAAGTATTCCCGAGAATCATGTTGCTGTCTGTCAACCAAACACAAAAGAAGTCGCGCTTATGGGTGAGCTGTCGGCTGAAACATTACAAAAACGGGGCGTCATCGGTTATTTAGTAGATGGTGGTTGTCGTGACGTCTCAATTATCAAAGAGCTGAATTTCACCGTATTTTGTTCATTCAATACTCCGAAGGATGTTGTGGGTCGATGGATACCAACAAAACTAGGAGCTCCTATAATCATCGGTAATTGTACGATCCGGAAAGACGACTATCTTCTCGCGGACTTAGACGGAGCCGTAGTCATCCCTCATGAGCGCGCTGAAGAGACAATCACCCAAGCAGAATTAGTAATGAATACGGAAAATGCCGTGAGGAAAGCAATTATGGCTGGAATGGACCCTAAGGAAGCCTATTTAAAATTCGGAAAGTTTTAACCGGATTTAAAGCGAAATCCTCATGTCATCGTGAATCAAATCAATGACACCACCAAAATGGTTCGCTGCTTTGGTGGGCATAATAGCAATTCGTGACTGCTCCATAATTATTTATAATTTCTTAAAATCAATGGATTAACGATACCCCACAAATCTTACCTGAAAAAAATATTTATAAAATTTCATAATGCGAACATGCGATTTAATGCGAACATGCGATTCGCTGCCCGTAGGGTAGCTATTGAAGCTTACTTTGACTCAGCTCAAAGAACGGGTATAAAATAAAATTATGGATAGAGATGCATTCTGAATACAAAAAAAATCATCGCCGTCCAAAGCGCTTTAATTTGCAACCCAAATTAAAGTCCATGTATTAATAATTCTTCGGGAGGAGATTCAATGGAACTCAAAATGTCACTCGGACGTTTCGGGGTAGCATTAGCTGGCTTAACGCTAGCTGTTTCAGCAATTGCTGGAACCGTTACTACCGATCGTCTCGTTAACAGTGAAAAAGAGCCTGGAAACTGGCTGAACCACCATGGAAACTTGGAGGCTCACCGTTATTCAGGACTTGCTCACATCAACAAAGATAATGTTCAAGATCTTAAAGTCGCATTTACTTTTGCGATGGGTGGAACACAAGGCGGCGGAAAAGAAGTTATTGCTTTTCCATTTGCGGGCTTGGAGGGCACACCAATTGCTGAGGACGGATTCTTATACCTCACCACCGGCTGGGGTGTTGTAACTAAGCTTGATACAAACGGCGGAAGCCCTCGTATCGTGTGGATTTATGACCCAGCTCCAGATAGAGACTACGCTACCACTGTTGCATGCTGCGGTATTAACAACCGAGGTGTTGCTCTTGCGGATGACTATGTCATTGCTCCGGTTATTGATGGTCGAATCCTAGCGCTTAACAAAATTGACGGCACCCTTGTTTGGGAAGCTCAAGTAGCTGATCCAGGGAACGGTGAGACCATCACAGGCGCACCACTAATTGCTGGTGATAAAGTTGTTACCGGTATGGCCGGCGCTGAATTTGGTGTTCGTGGCTACCTAGAAGCTATGGATATCAAGACTGGTGAGCAAGTATGGAGAACTTATACCATTCCTGCACCAGGTGAGCCAGGCTCAGAAACTTGGAAAGATGATTACGGCGCTTGGAAAACAGGTGGCGGTACAACTTGGGTTACAGGTTCATGGGATCCAGAACTAAACATCATTGTTTGGGGTACAGCAAATCCAGGTCCTGACTGGGATTCAGCATATCGTCCAGGCGATAACCTTTGGACAGACAGTACTATTGCTGTGGATGCGGACAGTGGAGAAATTGTTTGGGGTTTCCAGCACACACCAAACGATCCTTATGATTTCGACTCTATCAACGAAAACACTTTTGTTGACACGAACATCGAAGGTAAATTCGAGCGCGCTACTTTGCACGCAAACAGAAATGGCTATGCGTATGCACTTGACCGCGTAACAGGTAAATGTTTGTGGGCAACTCAATTCGTTGAGGAGATAAACTGGAGTGGTGGTCTTGATGAAAACTGCAGACCTAACACTTATGATCCCAACAAAGACGTTCAAACGTACGTTCCTGGAACTGCTGCTATGCGTGGTACAGCTACTGAAGGCCGTGGAACCATCGAAGGTACTTTGAAACCTGGACATATGGGTGGAAAAAACTGGCCGCCAACAGCGTACAGCCCTCAAACTAACTACTACTACATTCCAACAATTGATGGATGTAATAAGGCGTTTACTGAGGTAACTATTCCTGGACAACATAAGCCACGGCAGTTGTTCCTCGGAGGGGCACCTTACTCAACATATGAAGATCCAGATTGCGGACGTATTTGGGGAAGCATCACTGCGATTGACGTACAAACCGGTAAAGTCGTAGCGAAGCATTCAACAAAGTATCCTCAGTTAGGCGGGCTACTAACCACCGCTGGTGGACTAGTATTCTCCGGTTATGCTGAAGGTGCAGTAGTTGCGCACGATGCGGTAACCTTAGAAGAGCTATGGAGATTCGAGACCGGATCCGCAATTAATGCGCCGCCAATGACCTACATGGCTGGTGGTAAGCAGTACATTGCGATTGAGGTTGGACTAGGTGGTGCTTGGCCTCAGTGGTTCGTTAGCGCTACACCTGAACTTAAAGCTCAGGTCCCTAGTAATGTCCTTTATGTCTTCGAGCTACCAAATTAATTTAAATCGGTAGTTACGGAAGATAGAGGTAAATAGTACGAACTTACGGGACCTTCACGGTCCCGTAAGTTTTTAAATCTGGGATTCGTCCCAAAGATATTGAAACAACGAGATATTAGGCTTTTTAATGATGATGAAAATATTGCTTAAGCGAACGATAACAGGGCTAATTGGTTCTTTTATTGCGTTCAGTTTAGTGCTCACACTAGACATAACCACCGACGTTACAAAAACCGCTCAGGCCGAACGACCTAAGATCAAGAAAAGAGGGCCTGGAGGACGACAACTATTTGACCGCTACTGTATTACCTGCCACAAATATATGGGGCAAGGAGGACATAGCGAGGGCGGATGGGGTAAAAATTTAAGGAAGACACCGTTGCCGCGTGAAATGTTAATGGCCACAATCAAGTACGGGCGCACCGCGTTAGGAATGCCTGCGTTTGAGGGGGACTTCAGCGACGAGAACTTATACGTAATGACAGACTTCATCTTGAATGAACTGAGATGTAAAGAGCCACTCGAGGATAGCATCGAATGGAAAATCGGTTGCCAAGAGCACCAGTAAGTATAGAAACTAGACTTATATTAGTCTCATAAAAAAGGCAGCTCGAAGAGCTGCCTTTTTTTCTGTTTCAGTTAATTTACTGGGTATGACCCGGCGCCAAACGATTAATGAGCACCGGCAGATAATCCAGGTCACGCTGATCTCGATCCTCTTTTAACCAAGCTAAGGCCTGGTCTCGATCAATATGATTTCCCCAACTAAGTTGAAGATGAATCATCTTAAGTAAACGTCCACCATTCCTTTCATCCATACCCACGAGCTCGCGGCCCATCATTAAGGCCTGGGTAAAATCAGCAAGGCCTTGCTCTTTAACTTGCGCATAAGCTAGGTCATAGGAATCACGAGCAACGACATATATAGCAAGCACATCACCCTGAGCTGCCCGACACTCCATCCATAGTTCATCTTTAGGGCATTCGGAGATTTCCTCTGCGAGCGCTATACCACCAAAAACGGTACTAGAACAAAATGCTGCCGAAGCTAAAAAAGATGACACTTTTAAAAAACTAATATCTCTCATTATTTATCCTCAATTTACTCCCGGCGCATCCTTAAAATATTTCGCAACCGACGCCGTATCAAAATAGAAATCTAAATTCTTGACCTTGCCACTCATCCCAAGTTCAAAAATAGCCACTCCGTTAATCTTAATCTTATCACCCGAGGATTTGTGAGTCGCAGACCACTCGTACTCCATAGCTCCGATAAGGTCTTGAACGGTGACTCGCTTGGTTGTCCACTTCGCCTTGAAAGTTTCAAACTCCCACTTATAGTAAGCCTCTATGGCTGAAGCACCTTCAATTAAAGAACCCGGCATAGAGCGACGTGATTTCGACTCAAAATATTGGTTCCACTTGTCAGCATTTCCATTACGCATGCCCATGTTATAGGCCTGAGGAGCCAACTTCATTAAACTTGCCGCTTGCATTGCAACGGAACCTGCAGCATCTGCGGTTCGCAAAGATAAGATATTAAACAACCCGACCAAGCACAAGCCAATAGCTAGGGATTTTAAGGAGAAAAATCTATAAGACATAATGGTTTAGATCTCTTTTAATAGAATTAAAAAAATATGTGTAAGTATAGTAAGTACGTTGATAGTATACACTGCGCGGAACTTGATATCCTCTGGAATCAAGTTGAGCCCGCTTCAAAAAGAGCAGGAACATCAGAGGGGACATTTTGATCTTACTTTTTAATAAACCGTTCGGTGTTCTTTCTCAATTTACCGATGAAAGTAATCGAGAAACACTGTCGGACTATATCGACATCAAAAAAGTATACCCCGCTGGTCGTCTTGATTTAGACAGTGAGGGCCTACTTATTCTTACCGATGATGGCCAATTGCAACGACGATTGTCTGATCCTAAATTTGAGAAAAAGAAGACCTATTGGGCTCAGGTTGAGGGCGAACCAAACGATATGGCTATTGCACAACTTGAGCAAGGCGTAACAATTGCAAGGCGCATGACACGTCCGGCTACCGCAAGACGCATCAGTGAACCGAAAATATGGGAAAGAAATCCACCGATTCGATACCGTAAGGCCATTCCAACTGCCTGGATAGAATTAGGGCTCACTGAAGGCCGAAACCGACAAGTACGTAAAATGACTGCAGCGGTTGGGCATCCCACTTTACGACTCGTGCGTCGCTCTATTGGTGAACTCTCTATCGATGGGCTATCGCCTGGCGAGTGGCGAATTATCGAAAACTATTCGAGATATGACCTGTAATACTTTAAACTACCGCTTATTCGCCCAATTATGTATCCAGACCAATGAACGCGCCACAAAGCATATTCCAATATAAAAAATATTGGGCCAAACGATTTGGTAGCGCCCCATTCCTGCCCATGTCGAAAGACGAAATGGATGCATTGGGGTGGGATCAATGCGACATCATTCTCGTGACAGGTGACGCTTACGTCGATCACCCCAGCTTTGGAATGGCAATTGTTGGACGACTTTTAGAAAATCAAGGATTCAGAGTCGGCATCATTGCGCAACCAGACTGGCATAATCTCGATGCGTTTAAGGTTCTCGGAGAGCCGAAATTATTTTTCGGCGTTACTGCAGGCAACATGGATTCAATGGTAAATCGGTACACCTCCGACAAGAAAATTCGGACCGATGACGCGTACACTCCAAATGCAGCTCCAGGCAAAAGGCCGGATCGAAGCGTCATCGTCTACAGCCAGAAAGTCAGACAAGCCTACAAAAAAGTCCCTATCATTTTAGGGGGGATCGAAGCAAGTCTAAGGCGTATCGCCCATTATGATTACTGGTCAGAAAAGGTTCGACGCTCTGTCTTAATGGATGCGAAGGCGGATATCCTGCTATTTGGAAATGCCGAACGAGCACTTGTTGATGTGGCGCACCGCATTGCCTCTGGCACACCGGTCAAAGAAGTCACTGACGTCAGAGGTACTGTTTACATTGTTGATGCGATCGGACCAGAATGGGTTGAACAAGACTCCACGACTCTGGATAAACCTGGCAAGCTGTCTCCACCGGTAGATCCTTACCAAATGGTGACGCCAAACACATCGAAACAAAATGACGACAAACCTGCCGTTATTCAAACAAAAAATATTTCTCGAGAAAAAGTGGTTGTTCGATTGCCTTCGTATGACTCCGTGCGCGATGATCCGATAATGTATGCGCACACCTCACGAGTGTTACATCTCGAATCGAATCCCGGTAATGCGCGAATTCTTGTACAACGGCACGGTGACCGTGATGTATGGATCAATCCGCCACCAATTCC
>CENZ01204073.1_pt1 | contig 27774 bp, 26 predicted proteins | sample 361341 | NCBI WGS metagenome assembly CENZ01 (sample SAMEA2619782, study PRJEB7988) | marine metagenome | biome: marine biome (ENVO:00000447); feature: deep chlorophyll maximum layer (ENVO:xxxxxxxx); material: "saline water (ENVO:00002010), including plankton (ENVO:xxxxxxxx)" | depth 50 m
CCTGAGGGTTTAATCGTGCGAAAACTATAGTCTCCGTTTTCACTAGTGTTTACCCTTCCATAGCCTTGGAAATTCTTATCCCAAGGTAGATTAGATTGATCTCGCTGGTCTTGGTATCTCCCCCATTTGTTAGCTTGCCAAATTTCAACTAATGCATTTGAAATTGGCTCTTTATTTATGTCTAAAACTCTACCTTTTAGGATGTGAATATCACCTTGAGCAAGTTTTTTATTATTATTTAAAAACGTTAGATCAGCGTCTTGGTCAATTGGTTTATTTATTGGGTAGAAAGGACCTTCAGTGTGAGTTGGTGTTGTAAGTATTCTAGCATTTAAGCTTTTTGTATTAGAATAAAGTCCAATAATTGAAGCGCTCGACAATAATAGCTTAGACAAAAAGTTTCTTCTAGTTTGGTTTTTCATAAATTATTATCCAGTATTCTAATGAATTTGATTTTTAATTTTTTTAACCGGATTAGGTTATTGACTCAATTGGTAATATTCAGACTTAAATCAATCAATTTGACAGTGTACTTTCTCAGACTTGGGAAATTTAACTAAATAAAACTAGTAGTATAGATGGAAAATTACGACGACTAGACTATATCAAGTAATTCTTAAACTCTATAAAAACTAAATCAAGGAATTAACGTTTCGAGAAATGTTAGAAGATTAAATTGTATTTAAAACTTTTTCTAATGTTTTTAGACACTTTGAATTAGACTCTTCCGTGCTTACTGTGATTCTGATAAAATCCTCATAGCCACGATCTGCCCAGGCATTTATTTGGACGCCATTTTCTAACATTGTCATCATTACGTCCCTGCCGTGAGCAGGAACCTTCGTTGATACGAAATTAGTTACGGATTTGAGTGGTTTCAGCCCTAAATTACAAAGTCCATTATATAATTGATCTCTGCCAGTTTTTGTTTCTTGGAGAATAAAATTCAGGTATTCTTTATCTAAAAGTGACTCCCTCGCGGCATATTGTGCCAATAAGGGAACGTTAAAAACACACGTTGTTTTTTGGAGAGCTTGTGCGATTTCATTACTACTGCATAAAGCATATCCAATTCTCATTCCTGCCATGGCATAGGCCTTCGAAAACGTGAATACAGTAATCCATGGACCCTCTCTTTTCTTCAGAATACTTAAAACGTCTGGTCCTCCTGCATGGATACCATAATCATAGTAAGCCTCATCAACACATAATAGAACATCACTAGGCACGCCATTAATGGCTCTCTTTAAATCATTTTCTTCTATCATAGATCCACTTGGATTATTTGGAGTAATTAAAAAAACAATTTTTGTATTATCGTCTATTGCCGCGTGGACACCATCAATATCAATTTTCCCATCTGATAAATTTGGTATTTCTGCAACATCGGCTTCAAATGCTGCTACCATGGCTTTGTAGCCCCAAAATGTAGGTACTGGCAATACAAGTCCCTGGCCGGGGGACAGGGATAAGTCAATAGAACCTTTAAGAAGTTCTTCGCTACCATTCCCCCAGACTATGCAATTTCTATTAACTCCCGTTCTTTCTGATATTATATCAGTAAGATGCGGACATTGGGCATCTGGATATAGATTAACTGCGTTTAAGTTATCACGCATCGCTTGAATTGCTTTTGGAGAGGGGGGGAAGAAACTCTCATTTAACCCCATAGAATGTATTTTTGAGGTATCTAATCCTCGGTGCCTGAGTGCTCCGTCTGTTGGAGGATCAACTTTATTTGGGGCATCTTGAAGTGCTTTGCGGATATAAGGTAAATAGTTTTTAATTTCATTCATTTTTTTAGCCAGAATTAAAAGTTTAAGTATTGCGACATAACTGCTGTTCCGTGGGTAATTAGCAAAATGTCTAGCGCGAATCTTCCGATAAAACAAACATGCCTAGAGAATAAATATCTTAATGCTTTAACTAAATCTTTAATTGAGATAATTTCTAAAATACTTTTGGATCAAATTAATCTATTATTTTAGCGATTGATCTACTGAGTAATAAATTACTATTTGATTAAATTATTTTGTAAACGAGGCTTTATAATGGCAAACCTATCTTTAACACTAGCGATGGAAGACTATGATCATGTAAGGGATCTAATGTCTGGCGAAATTAGTCCAAAGGGGATAGATTTAACTTGTTTGAATTTCCAAGTTGAAGAGACATTTTTTAGATTTGCCAACGCTTATGAATGGGAAATTTCCGAATTATCATTGGCAAAATTTTGCTCATTAAGATCGCAGAAAAATCCAACAATTGTTGGAATTCCTGTTTTTATATCTCGCATGTTTCGCCATTCAGCTTTTTATATTCGCAATGACGAAAAAATAGAGAAATCAAGTGACCTGAAGGGATGTAGAATTGGTGTTCCAGAATGGACACAAACAGCTACTGTTTATGCTAGAGGTTGGTTACATCACGAAGGGGGGGCTAAATTAGATGAGGTTGAATGGGTCCAAGGAGGAGTTAACCAACCAGGCCGGCTTGAAATGGGCAAGACAAATGTTCCAAGTGGAATAAATATTACACCAGTTACTGATAAATCACTTTCGAATATGTTATTGGATGGAGAGTTAGATGCAATAATTTCTGCTAGACCCCCGGATGTATTCCTTTCGAATGATGGCCGCATCAAACGTTTAATGCAGAATTATCGAGAAGTTGAGCTTGAATATTTTAGACGCTCAGGTGTCTATCCCATAATGCATACGGTGGCTATAAAAAGAGATGTTTATGAGAAAAATCCTTGGATTGCGGTGAATCTGATGTCTGCATTTGAGAGCTCAAAAAAAAGAATGATCGAAAGAATGACAGATATTAATGTCTCACGTATACCTTTGCCATGGCTAACCGATACCTTTGAAGCTGCCAAGGCCGAATTTTTTAGTGGAGGTGATTACTGGCCTTATGGAATTGAAGGAAGCAGAAAAACTTTGGATACGTTTTTAAATTATTGCGATGAACAAGGTGTAACAAATAAAAAAATGACACCTGAAGAATTATTTGTAACAGAAACACTGCAATCTTTTAAAGTATAAATATAATTATTTATGTAAGTAAGGTGATTATAATATGATTAAACTCTATGATTTCTTTAATTCCGGAGCTTCCTATCGGACAAGAATAGCACTAAATTTAAAAAAATTAGATTATGAACAAATTCCGATACATTTGACCCAAGATGGTGGACAACAATTCTCGGAGGAGTACTCGAATATCAATCCACAAAATTATGTGCCTACTTTGGTTGATGGAGATGTTCAAGTGATCCAATCAATGGCTATTATGGAATATCTTGAAGAGGAGTATCCCGAACCTAGTCTCTTGCCAGGATCAATGAAAGATAGGGCCCAAATACGGGCTCTCGCCAATATAGTAGCGTGTGATATTCATCCCATAAACAATTTGAGAGTTAGGCTTTATCTTGAAAACGAAATGCAAGTTGATAAACAGAAGCAAAAATTATGGATAGAAAATTGGATTTTCTCGGGATTTTCAGCCTATGAAAAGGCCTATAAAACCGGACCTAAGGGTAAATTCAGTTATGGGGATACACCTACAATGGCTGATGCTTGTCTAATTCCTCAGATGGCAAATGCTCGCAGAAATGAGTGCGATTTATCTAATTTTACTATTTTGCAGAGTATAGAGTTAGAATGTAATCGATTTGAGTCCTTTTCAAGAGCGTTGCCAGATAATCAACCACGATAAAATTATTAAGCAAAACGATTTTGTAAATTGGAAACTAATAAATAAGGTAATTATTATGGTTAAAGGGCGTTAGCCTTTTCCAAAGATTGTTTGCAGAGGACCAAATTGTAGTCTTCTCCATCACAACAATATGCTATGCCTGAGCCATTGCATCTTGGACATGGTATAGGCTTATAATGTCCTGAAAAGGTTATATTTTTATTGTTTTTTATCATCCCTTTATCACAATCGGGGCAAATCATATTTTTAAAGTCCTTTAGTTAGGCTAAAACAAATAATTAGGTGATATTTTTATCAATTCATAAAAAAAACTCGTAATACAATAGATATTAAGATTGAAAATACTAGTATAAAAAACTTGGTTCTTATATTGTTGTATACAAGTTAAATATTAAAATTTTCCTAGGAGATTAGCTTTAAATGAAATTTGGTATTGGCCAACCAGTAACACGAAAAGAGGATCCAAAATTTCTTAAAGGTCAGGGAAATTATGTTAGTAATATTAATTTAAAAAAGATGCTACATGGTTTTGTCCTTAGATCGCCACATGCTAACGCTAGAATTTTATCAATTGACACCTCTTTTGCTCAGAATACTCCGGGTGTCGTGGTTGTTCTAACCGGATCAGATTATGAAGCCTCGAACTTAGGCCTGATAGAGTGTGAGTCCATGGCGGAAATGTTAATGGGGGGAACTAAAGGAATTCAGAAACCTTATGGTGCATTAGTAAAAGATTATGTTAAGTGTGTTGGTGTTCCTGTAGCATTCGTAATTGCTGAAAGTATAGAGAGTGCAAAAGATGCGGCCGAATTAATTGAAGTAGATTATGAGACGCTTCCAGCATTAACGAGCACAAAACAAGCAAGATCGAAAAATGCGCCTTTAGTCTGGGAGGGCACTAAGGATAACGTTGCGTTCAAATATAAAATTGGAGATGTAAAAGGCGTTGATAACGCATTTGCAACTGCAACTCATTTGATTAAAGCGAAGATTGTTAATAATCGTATTAATACAAATGCGATGGAGCCAAGAGCTTGTGTGGGTATTTTCGATAAAGGAGAACAAAAATATACACTTTATTCTGGCAACCAAGGCCCGAACCGTGTGCGTGGAGAACTAACTCAACATATTTTTAAAATTTCTCCAACTAAACTTCAGGTTATAGCGCCAGATGTCGGTGGCGGATTTGGGATGAAAGGCGGATTCTATAGCGAGGATATACTTGTTCTTTGGGGAGCAAAATTGGCCGGACGGCCTGTAAAGTGGGTTGGAGAAAGATTAGAGTCTTTCATGAGTGATGCACATGGCAGGGATGTGATTGCTGATTGCGAAATGGCATTTGGTCCAGATGGGAAAATATTGGGACTTAGAGTGTTTGGAGATTATAATGTTGGTGCGTACTTGAGCCCTGCAGCAGGCGTCTCACCAATGTTTTTCTCGCTTTTATTATCCGGTGTTTATGCGATACCAGCAATTGATGTTACCACTAGGTGTTTTTTTACAAATATGGGAATGACGGCTCCATATAGAGGAGCTGGAAGACCAGAAGCAGCTTATATTTTAGAGAGATTATTGGATATAGGAGCTCGAGATTTAAACATTGATCCTATCGAGATTAGACGCCGAAATTTGATAAAATCTGAGCAAATGCCATACGAGACCGCACTGATGTCCAAATTAGATTGTGGAGATTTTGAAGCCGTAATGAACAAAGGAATTGAGGCCTCAGACTGGGAAAATTTTGAAGCACGCAAAGAGGAATCAATTACAAATGGAAAGCTCCGTGGTAGGGGTTTATCTGTTTACATGGAGTCGGCAGCTCCGTTTAATGAAAGAATGGAAATACGCTTTGATCAGGGTGGCGAAGTTACTATTGTATCTGGTACTCATTCACATGGTCAAGGGCATGAGACCGTTTACGCTCAAATGGTTTCTGAATTTTTGGGAATTCCATTTGAAAATATACACTTAATGCAGGGAGATTCTGATAAGGTTGCCATGGGTCGAGGAACTATGGGTTCCAGAGGGATGACCGTTGGAGGAGGTGCTCTCTTCAATGCGGCAAACTTGATTATTGAAAAAGGGAAAAAAATTGCGAGCCATATTTTAGAGGCTGGAGAAAGTGATATTGAGTTTGTCTCAGGGGAATTTATCGTTTCTGGAACAGATAAAAAGATAAATATTGCTGAATTGGCAAAAATGTCTTTTACGCCGGTAATGTGGCCAACTCATCTACCGATGGGATTAGATGCCGTTGGTGACTTCAACCCCGGAACAGGGAATTTCCCTAATGGTTGTCAAATAGCAGAAGTGGAAATTGATCCAGACACTGGAAAAGTGGATCTAGTAAAAATGATTATTGTTGATGATGTCGGGACGGTAATCAATCCGCTACTTTTAGAAGGGCAAATTCATGGGGGTGTTGCGCAGGGTATTGGGCAAGCTTTGTTAGAAGAAATGGTGTATGATGAAGATACAGGACAACTTTTAACAGCCTCTTTTCAAGATTATTGCATGCCGCGTGCGGATAATTTTCCAAATATGGAGATTACAAATATGTCTATTCCAACAAAATCGAATCCTTTAGGGGTAAAAGGGGCAGGTGAGACAGGAACTGTTGGTGCTCCCCCAGCATTGGTGAGTGCTGTAAGTAATGCTCTTGGCGTTAATGACATAGCTATGCCTACTTCGCCGGAGCGGGTCTGGCGCGCATTAAGCAAAAGTGTAGCTTAATTAGCCAAAACTTTATTAACTTCTTTCTTCAGAATTTTAATAAATATGCTGACCATTCTTGGTGTTGCGGTGGAACGTCTGAACGAGACGCCAGCTGGAAATTTCCATAGAGTACCCTGTATATGAAGCGGTATAAGGCCCGCTATTTTAGCCATTTTTGACATTGATGACGCCGCACTCGTAAGAAAATTCCCTTCTTTAACCATCGAGAATGCAGTTTCAAAAGAATTAGTCTCCATTATTATTTTCGGGGGACTTATTCCGTTTGATGAGAAATAAGACCCTAATCTGCTTATTGCTACCTGATCCTGAGCGAGCATAATCCAATCATATGACATCAAGTCTCTAGCAGAGATAATTGTTTGGTTTGCCAATGGATGGTTGGCTCTCGCAAAAATGGTATGCTCAAAGTCTATTAGGTGCTCTTTGACGATTTCTGGATGATCTGGAAAGTCTAATGAAGTGCAGATAATATCTAGATCACCCTGCAAAAGGTTTGGAAGGAGTGTATTTAATACACCGTTTAATAGATCAATTTTAAGGCCTCTATTTGATTTAATAATTGTTGCTGAAACCCGTGGTATGAAAAGTGTGGAAAATGCTGGACTAGCACCTATTCGAATAGCACCTTTATTGCCCCCTTTAATCGCTTCTATTTCAGCAGCCGCATATTCAAATTCCAATTCGACCAATTTCCCTCTACGCATTAAAATTTCGCCGTAAACATTAGGGACAACACCCCGTGAGTGTCTTTCAAGTAATTTTATGCCAAGTGAACTCTCGAGTTTTCTGATATTTTTTGTCAGAGCGGGCTGACTAATATTTAAAGCTATACTGGCTGCCGTTATATTACCGTGCTCAACAGCAGCTATAAATTGTCTGATTAATCTGTGATCAATAGAATAGGACACTGTTACCCCTTAATAGATATTCCTAAATTGCATATATATCCTAATATTTCCTATTGATTTTTTCTTAATTTGTCTAGCTAATATAACTTAATGTTATGGGGTTGGTTCAATCTTGTATTTGACGCCAAGCGCAACCTACCGCAGTATTGGGTGCTATAATTAAATCAAATAGTCTAATTATGAGGGGAGTAGTAAAAGATGACCCACGTCGTTGATCCTAAATCGGGTTTGCAACTGTATGAATTAAGTCATGTTTGGGGTCATGGCGTACCTTCCATGCCGGGTGACGATGATGTGAAAATGTTTCGTTCAGTTAAACATGGCCAACATGGTGTTATGACACATCGTATCACTATGGTTATGCATTCTGGTACACATATGAATGCGCCTATACATATGATTCAAGGCGGAGTTGCATTGTCAGATATTCCTTTGGATAGTTTATTTGGAAATGGTGTGATTTTATCAATACCGAAAGAACGATGGGAGTTAGTGACTGAGGAAGATCTAGAAAAGTCGAAAATAAAAATAGAAAAAGAAGATTTCGTTGTAATAGTGACAGGATGGCATCATAAATATTCGGATAGTTTAGAATATTGGGGAGAGTCTCCGGGGCTATCATCTGGAGCAGCAAACTGGCTTGTAAAGAAAAAAGTTAAGTTAGTGGCTATGGATACCCCTCAAATTGATCATCCTCTTGCAACATCTCTTGGACAACATCGTGGAGGTCCCCTTATGAATCGGATTGTAGGAAAATATGCTGATCTTACAGGTCGCGATGCGAGAATTGATTATCCAGATTGGAATATAGCACATAAAACACTGTTTAATGCAAATATTCCAACCATTGAGCAGGTTGGGGGCGATGTTGATAATTTATTAGGAAAGCGTGCAACAATGGTTGCGACACCGTGGCGTTGGCAGCACGGAGATGCCTGCCCGGTTCGTTTCGTGGCGATGATTGATTCTACTGGAGACTGTAGGATAGATAATGGCAGGGGAGAATAGCAAAATGACCAAAACTATTACAAAGGATGGTGTTCACCTGTATAATCTGAGCCAATTTTGGGGTCACCATATGCCGGAATGGCCCTCAACTCCAGGTATTAACGTTCACGTTAAGAAATTCCATGCTAAGGATGGAATATACCAAACTGAATTTGATGGTATAATGCACCGAGGTACGCATATGGATGCGCCAATCCATGTTACAGAAAATACAAAAGATATTATGGATTACGAGCTTTGGCGCTTTTTTGGAACTGGGGTAGCTATCTCGATTCCGAAAGGTAAGTGGGAGGTGATAACGGCTGAAGATTTAGAGAATGCTAGACCCAGAATAAAGGAGGGTGATATTGTTATGATAAATACTGGGATGCATTCAAAGATGAGTGACTCCGACGAATACTATGCTTATTCCCCGGGGATTTATACCGAGGGAGCTCAGTGGTTAGTTGATAAGAAAGTTAAGCTTGTTGGTTATGACGTTCAATCAAATGATCACCCAATGGCAACGAAACTCGTTGATCATGGTTTAGGTCCAACGCATCCTCATCTAATTGAAGAATATAAAAAGGAATTTGGTCGAGATCCGAAAGAAGATTTTCCAGATTGGGAGTCGGGACATAAAACATTGATGATTGGTGGCGGTATTCCGGGTATTGAGAATGTGGGGGGAGATTTAGACGAAGTTACAGGAAAGCGTTGTACCTTTATGTGCATGCCATGGCGCTGGAAAGGAGGGGATGGTTGTGGTATTAGAATTCTTGCGGCAATAGACCCTAATCAAAAATTTAGATTCGAATCTGGACAAAATAGATAAGGAATGAACTATGTCGAATAACGAGATTGGAGAAGTCACAGATTGGATGAAAGATCCAAATAAGATGTTTGATGTGTCGGGCCAAACAGCAATTGTTACAGGGGCTTCTGGAGCATTTGGCAGAGGTATTGCAATAACATTGGCTGCTCAGGGGGCTAATTTATTATTGGCATCTGGTAATGAAGGTGAGCTTAAATCTGTCCAAAAAGATTGCATCGATGTTGGTGGAAAAGCTGAATATGTTAAAAAAAGGCCCGACAGTTTAGAAGATGCTGAAGCTATGCGTGAAGCGGCATTAGATGCTTTTGGTTCAATAAAAATGTTAGTAATAGGTTCCGGTTACAATAAGGCCGGTTTTATCCATGAAATGGATTATCAAGATTGGCAAGATGTTATGGATGCAAATGTTCGCGGCGCTTGGTTCATGGCTAAAGCTGTAGGAGGTTATTGGATTAAGAACGAGGTAAAAGGCAAGACTTTATTGATGTCTTCGGTTCGCGGACGACACGGTAACATCTCCGGATATACGGGATATTGTGCCTCTAAGGGCGCAACTGATGCAATGACACGAGTCTTAGCAACTGAGTGGGCTAAATATGGCACAACAGTTAACGCAATCGCTCCCACTGTTTTTAGATCAAATTTGACAGCTTGGATGTATGGCGATGATGAACTTGGACAGGCTACAAAAGCTCGATCCTTATCCAGAATTCCTTTAGGTCGCCTCGGCGAAGTGGACGATTTGATTGGGATGGCTCTATATTTGTTGTCTCCAGCTTCAGACTTCTGTACTGGACAGGTCATGTATATTGATGGTGGATTTACAGCTGGTTAATTAAGCGCTACCTTTGAGTGGAAGATAAGGGTTGGAGATGATAAATTATACGTTTCGATATTGTGCCCTTTACAACCACGAAGCTTGTAATTTTATGTAATTTTAATAGGAAGATAAATCCAAATTGTCATTTTATAACTCTGTGGTTAGGCCTTTGCTATTTAGTTTGGAAGCCGAACGTGCCCATTCTTTGGGTATTTTAGCACTTAAACTAGGTCTGTTTCCTAGTTTTAATAGACCAGTTGACCCTTACATTTCTTCGAAAGTTTGGAATTTGGACTTTTCGAGACCATTAGGAATAGCTGCTGGTTTTGATAAAGATGCGGAAGTTTATGGGAAACTTTTTAATCTTGGATTTGGGTTTGTAGAAACTGGTACAGTGACACCCCAACCTCAATATGGTAACGAAAAGCCGAGAATTTTTCGGCTTGAGGAGGATCTAGGAATAGTAAATCGACTGGGTTTTAATAACCGTGGTATTTTGGCATTTGCAAAAAAAATTAATAATTGGTCTAATAATTTGAATAAAGCTGGGGTGTTGGGTGTAAATATTGGGATAAATAAAGATACAAAAAATCTTATAGCAGATTTTGTTAGAGGCGCTTCAGAGCTTTTGGATAATGCAGATTATATGGTTGTAAATGTCTCTTCACCAAATACTCCTGGGCTAAGAGACATGCAATCTGAAAAAGAGTTAATACCTTTAATTCGAGCGGTAATGGATGTACGAGATAAAAGAAAAAAGTTCACACCGTTATTAATTAAAATTGCACCGGATCTCTCAGAAGCAGATAAAAAGCGGATTTCAAATGTTGCCTTAGATACCGGTATTGATGGGATTATTGTGAGTAATACGACTATAAAACGGCCGAGCGATCTTATATCAAAAAATAAGGCTGAGATTGGCGGTCTTAGCGGAGAGCCGCTATTTCTTGAATCGACTAAATTATTGAAAGAAGTTTTTTGTTTAACACATGGCAGGATTCCACTAATTGGGGTAGGTGGCGTCTCTAATGGACAACAGGCATATTCTAAAATAAAAGCTGGTGCGTCTTTAATTCAGATATACTCGGCTTTTATTTTTAAAGGCCCCAGTGTTGTGATGAATATTTGTAATGAGTTATCACAATTAGTTAGAGAAGACGGTTTTAAAAATATAACAGAAGCTATTGGAATAGAGTCCAATAAATAAAACTACTTTTTTATAGCTTTAATTGATATTGGAACAAAAATAGTTACAAAAAGATACCGTGATAATTGGTGAGCAACTAGAAACGTAATATCAACACCTAGAGCAAAACCAACAAGAACCATTTCCGGAAAACCACCTGGCGCAAATCCAAGAATTAGTGCATTAAGAGGTAGTCCTAATATAGTGTGAGTCAAATAAGCACAAAAAAATCCAAAAACTATCATAATTATTGATGTTACTGAGCCATGAAACAGTACTTTGGCCACAAGCTTAGGCTGGACGTCATTAAACATAGCTCCAATAGATGCGCCGATTATACATTGGGCAGTTGCAACCAAGATATCAGGTACCTCAACGTTATTTAATTCTCCCATTGTTGAAAAAAGAGCCACTGCGGCTAATGGACCCATTAGAGAGGGAGAGGGTATTTTTAAGGGCCTAGCAATCATGTAACCTATTATTGAAATCAAAAGAAGACTAATGCCATCCAAAAAGTTAAGGTTTGCAAAAGAGCCCCCTGTGCCTATTTTTCCAGTTGGTTCGTATCCACCAAAAATTGCAAATGCAAATGGAATAATGGCAACGGTTAAAATTATTCGTGAACTCTGAATGAGCGTGATGGTTCTTACATCAGCACCCATTTCCCCTCCCAAGACCGTCATTGGAATTAATCCCCCGGGAGCTGATGAAAAGTAGGCTGTTTTAAAGTCTAAGTGTGCTAATTTAATGTAGTAATAAATGAGGGGAGGTATAACTAATATAACATACAAAATTACACTGATAATACTGCCAATCCATTGGGAAGTATTTTCAATGAAGTCTGGTGAGACAGAGGTTCCAAATAAAGCTCCTAGAACAAGAAGGCTATTTGCTCTCAACCAATTTGGAACCCATAACTTAAGCCCTGAAAATGTTGAAATAGTTGAGGTAAATAATGCTCCAAGTAACCATGGAAGCGGAAGGCTTAAAACTGAAAATAGAAGTGAGCCTAAGAGAGCTATTGATAAAGTTAAAAACACTTGATTGAATCTTGATAAAACCACTAAGTATTTTTCTCGAAGATTAAACAAGCTATAGCTCCTCATCTTATTGGTGAGTTTAATTTTTTTGAAGAAAATAGATTATTATGGGAGAAACTGCTCTTTTAATATTCGTTCCTCTAAATTATGCTCGGGATCAAAAAGTAGGGTGGGGAAAATTTTTTTCTCTCTCTTAACTTCCACTGTTTTTATATTACGTATCTCAGTAAAATCGGCAACTGCGCTAACGGGGCGAAGTTTCGCGTCTAATACTTCAAATTTAATTACAGTATTCGAAGGTAAAAGAGCACCTTTCCATCGACGAGGACGAAAGGCGCTAATTGGTGTAAGAGCTAATAGTCCGGTTCCAAGCGGAATAATAGGCCCATTAGCGGATAAATTATAGGCAGTGCTACCCGCTGAAGTAGAAATTAGAATTCCATCACATATGAGTTTGTTCATTCTCTCAATACCATCAATAAAAATACGGATTTTAGCTGCTAAACGCAATTCCCTGAGCAATGAAACCTCATTTATTGCGAGTGCTGAGTGATTTTCTCCATCTAATGTTTCAGCTTTCATGTTCAAGGTATTTAATCTAATCGGTTTACATTTGATCAATCGCTCTTGAAGATTCTCGGCTTTATATTCGTTCATTAAGAAACCAATAGAACCAAGGTTCATACCAAAAATAGGTATCCCATATTTCATAAACTTATGCGCTGTGTTTAACATGAAACCATCACCACCTAGCGCAACTATTACGTCCGCCTGATACGGATCTACGCAGTCGTAACTGCCTTTCAGGGTTTTTAGAGCCTTCTGTGCTGGTAGATGAGTATCAGCTAGTAATGCTATTGATTTAAAATTCATAATTTTTTAATAGTTTTTTTTTTAAGTGTAATAATTCACTGTTATCCAATTATTAACCTCCCGTTACACTCATATGGCGACTAACAGCAGGAGCATCGCCGGATCTATTAATAATGAAATCGTGACCTTTAGGTTTTCTGCCTATTGCCTCGTCTATAGCGGTCATTAGAAGGTCGTTACCCTCACTTTTCCGTAAAGGCTTCAAAAGGTCTTTTTCATCATCTTGCCCTAAACACATATAGAGGCGCCCCGTACACGTTAGTCTAACTCTATTGCAACTTTCACAAAAATTGTGGGTTAATGGGGTAATAAAACCAAGTCGTTTACCCGTTTCTTTTACATTATAATATACGGCTGGACCGCCTGTTTTATGATCTGTTTCAGTTAAAGTCCAATTCTTAACGATATTTTCTTTTAAGTCCGATAGAGGGAGATATTGGTTGATACGGTCTTCATCTATTTCACCCATTGGCATTGTTTCGATGAATGTCAGATCAAACTTTTCTTTACCACACCATGTGATCATCTCATTAAATTCGTCATCATTAAAATTTTTTAGGGCAACAGCATTAATTTTAATTTCTAAACCAGCATCTTTAGCCACGCTTAAACCATGAAGAACATCCTCGAGCTTACCCCATCTAGTGACTGTTCTGAACTTATTGGAGTCCAAAGAATCCAGAGATACATTAATTCTTTTAACCCCAAATTTAGCTAAATCAAATGCGTATTTGGCCAACTGACTTCCATTAGTTGTTAAAGTTATTTCTTTCAGATCCCCACTTTTTACTCTTTTTCCAAGACTCTGGATTAAACTCATAACGTTTCTACGAACGAGAGGTTCACCGCCAGTGAGTCTAATTTTATCAACACCTCTTTTTATAAATGCGCTACAAATACGATCTAGTTCCTCCAAAGTTAAAAGGTCTGCTTTAGGCAAAAAAGTCATATTCTCAGCCATACAATACAGACATCTATAATTGCACCTGTCCGTAACGGACACTCTTAAGTAAGATACTTTTCTGCCAAATGGATCTATTAAATTAGACATTCTCAAATAACCTTTTAATACTCAACTTAATCTTAGCTTAAATATAACTCAGTCTCGAAAGTAATGCTGTAAAGTAGGTTTGTCATCTAATAAAATAAAAATACTTGTTAGATAATAAGCTTTTATCGCCTAAGCTGCTGTTTTTGGTTTATTAATTTTTTTCTTTTGCTGATCTTTTAGATGGGTTTCTAGCGACTGTGAGAGGCTTGTTGTTGCATTATTGGCCATTCTATAAAGTTCTGCCATATGATCCGAATTTTTGCAATTTTCAGCCTCTTCAACTAAACTTTTTAAAAATTTTAATTGTTCGCGCGAATTTTTTATACAATTTGGTATTGTCATTAATTTTTTCCACGGTTGTGATACTTTACAAACTAATTGAGAAATAGTTACAAAACATTTAACGTGGAAATTTATTTAAATAGGTTTTGGAGAGACACGGTGTCCGATCTAAATGAGTTTTTAATTAAACCAGACCCTAACGATAATCGTCTTACTCAAAAAGTTACAGGTAATAACCAAAAAGGCGAGAAAATATCGATGTCTGTTACCGTTGAGAGGCCATTAACGCTTTTTCTTAATAGCCAAGAAATTGTCACAATGATGTCTATTTGCGATCATCCAAAATATTTGGCAATTGGATATTTAGTTAACCAGAATATGATATTACCTGATGATAAAATTTCTTCTATTGATTATGATGATGAAATAGAGACGGTTGTTGTTAGAACCAACTCGAACACAAATTTTGAATCAAAATTAAAGAAAAAAACGCTTACGTCTGGTTGTGCTCAGGGCACAGTTTTTGGCGATTTAATGGAAAAATTTGATAAGGTACAGCTTTCTCAGGATTTGTCTTTGAAGACATCGGAACTCTATGCATTGATAAAAAAAATTAATATGGCACCAAGTTTATATTTGGAAGCTGGAGCTATTCATGGTTGTGTTTTATGTGATTGCTCTGTGCCAATTTTATATATGGAGGATGTAGGTCGCCACAATGCCGTAGATAAAATTGCTGGGTATATGTACTTACACGGTATTACTGGAAATAATAAAATATTTTATACAACAGGTCGCTTAACAAGCGAGATGGTAATAAAAACTGTTCAAATGGGGATATCAGTCTTAGTTTCTCGCTCGGGTTTTACAGCTTGGGGAGTTGATCTAGCACGGCAGGCGGAACTTACACTTATAGGACGAGCAAAAGGAGAACGTTTTATTGTTCTTTCTGGAGAACAAAGGGTTATTTATGACTAATTACGATCAAAAGCGCGTTCTTGGTATAATATTAGCTGGAGGTAAATCAAGGCGGTTTGGTGTCGGTGATAAGTTTTTTCAAAAATTGGATGGTGAGACGCTTTTAAGCCGAGTAATCGAGAGAATTGTAACCCAAGTAGATGCGTTAATCATTAACTCAAATAGCGATAGTAGTAAATTTAGCGACTACCCTTATGATATAATTCCAGATATTATTCCAGGATACGCAGGCCCTTTGGCAGGCATTCTAACAGGAATGGAGTGGGCAAAAGAATGCTTTCCAGAATATAAGTGGATAGCTACATTTGCCGCTGATGCGCCATTTGTTCCTTTGGATTGTGTGGACAAAATGCTTAATGCAGTAGTGAGTGAAGATACTAATATTGTTTGTGCAGCTTCTGGTGGTCGCACTCACCCTGTATGTGCTATATGGCAGATCAAGCTATCTGAACCTCTTAGGTTGGCAATCACTCAAGATAATATTCGGAAAATTGATAACTGGACGGAAGGCCAAAATTTATCGGTCGTAGAATTTCCAATCGAACCATTCGATCCATTTTTTAATATTAATCATTTTAAGGATTTGTTGCAGGCCGAAAAAATTTCTAAACTATTCAGGAATTAGTGTTTTAAAGGTACTATAATTTTTCATTGATTTGACCGCGCCACCTTCTAAAATGTGGGTTTTCATGTGCTCTAAATCAGTGATTAAAGTTCCGGCTAGAACATTGATTCCAAGATTAAATAAAGATGGCACTAGTGGTGTGCTTGGACCTACCAGGCATACAAATTTATGTTTCGCTAGCTCTAATATTGGACCAATTGTTTTATTTATTAGAGTTGATGACGTGATCACGACTCCTTCGCTGTCAGAAATTAGTTTATTGGTATCTATAACCCCATACTCTCCAGGTTTAGGTTCTTGTTCAATTACGCGCGCGTTTGAAATATACTTCGAGAGTCCTGGAAATCTGCCGATAGTAGTTATTGGTCCTTTTAAATTACTCAAAGTAGATAATCCGTTTTCATTCCTACCTTTTAAGTCATATCTATTATATGAGGCATTTATGGCGGCCATACCAATAGCGATTTCAATTGGATTTTTTGACCTAACCCAAGTTGCTATTTCTTTTAAAGGCATTTCTATCAAATTGCCTGCTTGTCGAATTTCCGAACATCCAGCCGTATTTCTGCTCGGTGTTTGAGCTAAACCACAACCGTTATCACTTTCAAGCAATATAAAATTAATTCCGATACAAATATACGACACTCTAGTATTTTCGATTCCAGATATTAAATTGTCGAAAATAATTTTATTTGTGATCATCATTGTCTATTTAACGTCCAAAATTATAGCGATTTAATTAGTTAATGACCTACTTCTATGTGTATTTCAAGTGTCTATAATGTAATTGATAATTGATTATCTAGTTTGTAATTAAAACTATTAAGTTTGATTTATAAATTGATTTATTAATGAAAATAAATCTCCTTATAAAATTATTCGTCTGGTTTTAGTAGGTTATTTTAATAGATTAATTTATTTAAGTTATTCCGAGGTTAACATGTTTATAATTGGTAATAAAAATTGCTAATATTGTTATACTGTAAAATAGAGAGTTTTAATTTTTATTTAATAAGCACGAGAGAGGAATGAATGATAAAAGATTCTGAATTTAAAATAGCAGGATTATTATGCTCGAAGTTGTGTCACGATTTGATTAGCCCGGTAGGCGCTATAAATAACGGGTTAGAATTTTTGAAAGAAAGTAATTCTGATGAGTTTAATGATGGTCAACAAATAATAGCTAATAGTGCAAAACTTGCGGCTGATCGTCTGGGATACTATCGTTTGGCCTTTGGGCGACTCGGAAATAATGAAGTGATAAAATTTAAGATTATTAAAGAGCATATAGATAAACTATCTAATGAAAAGAGGTTAGAGATTGAATGGATAGGTATTGAAAATTATATAGAATTTGAGATATATGAGCGCATTGGCAAGCTTTTAATGAACTATATGTTATTAATTTCTGAGTTTGTGCCAAGGGGTGGTAGGTCAGAAATAATCTTAACTAATTCGGCTTTAGATCCAAATTTTAGTATAAAACTATACAGTGATAAGTTAATTCTCAAAGATGATGCCTTAAAAGATCTTGAAAACGGTATAGAGATTCAAAATGTTACAGTAAGAAACATAGTATTTTTTTACTGCTTGATATTGGCTAATGTTTCAAACAAAACCCCTTTTTTCGAAAACCGTCCTCCAACAAATATTATTTTGGGTGTTGCATAAATAATCAAATTAGAGAGCCAAATTTAATACTATGCTAATTCAATTTTTATATTTCTTAAAATTTAAGGTCCATTGAACTCATGACCCTTATGTTCCTAGTGGGGTTAATTTTTACAGGTTATTTCTAAGCAGCCTTATTATTTCCTCCATCCGGATCTCTTAGGACATAGCCTCGTCCCCACACAGTATGTATATAAACCTCTCCATTGGCTGCTGCTGCTAGTTTTTTCCGCAGCTTACAAACAAATACGTCAATAATCTTAAGTTCGGGCTCATCCATTCCATTGTACAGGTGATTAAGAAACATTTCCTTTGTTAGCGTAGTACCTTTTCTTAAAGATAATAATTCAAGAATACCATATTCTTTCCCTGTTAAATGCACAGACTTATTGTTAACGTCAACCGTCCGTCCATCCAAGTTAACTGCCATTTTCCCTGTTCTTATGATAGACTCCGCATGTCCTTTTGAACGTCTAACAATTGCATGTATCCTGGCAATTAATTCGTCTTTGTTAAATGGCTTTGTTAAATAGTCGTCTGCACCAGTTCCGAATCCTTTAACTTTATTCTCAGATTCCGTTAGGCCTGAAAGTATTAAAACTGGCGTTTCTACTTTAGATGCTCGAAGTCCCTTCAAAACATCATACCCATCCATATCTGGGAGCATTAAATCTAAAATAATTATATCATAGTCGTATAGTTTACCAATCTCTAATCCATCTTCGCCCAAGTCGGTTGTATCAAGAACCATTCCCGCAGAGGTTAGCATTAATTCTATACTTTTTGATGTTGTAGCATCATCTTCTACTAAGAGTACTCGCATAATAATCCACCATACAACTAGATGTTTAAATCTTTTTTATAATATAACTCCTGTGAAAGTTATTCAAGTGTGGTTATCTAAATTTAATTGTAAATACCAAAATGCAAATTTACAAGCTGGGACCCAATATACAGTTATTATTAATAATTAATTGTTATGTTAAATGTTATTTTAATTCAGGCATATAACTGCTGAGGAACTTATCGGTGTCCGTTTCAATAAAAAGTATTGTTGATGAAATTAATAGATTACCGGATTTTGAGCAATTCGGAACTGTTAGCTCGGTTCTAGGAATGCTTATTGAAGTTGATGGTATCGATGGCCTTCTTTCAATTGGCGATCGTTGTTGGATTATAAAAAAGAAAACAAAAAACCTAATGTGTCAAGTTATAGGTTTTAAAAATAATAAGGCACTTGTAATGCCTTACGGTACGCTTGAAGGTATCGGTTTGGGATCAAAGGTTCTAATCGATCCACATGAACCAGTTATCTACCCTCATATATCTTGGCTTGGCCGTGTCATAAATGCTTTTGGAGAACCTATTGACGATAAAGGTCCACTTCGTAAAGGTCCAAAACCATGCTTAATCCAGAATAATCCTCCTGAAGCACATAAGAGACAACGAATAGGAGATAAAATAGACCTTGGAGTAAAGGTAATGAATTCGTTTTTAACACTTTGCAAGGGCCAACGGATGGGTATTTTTGCTGGATCGGGGGTTGGAAAGTCAACATTACTCTCTATGATGGCGCGTCACACGACTGCTGATGCAAATGTAATTGGACTTATTGGAGAGCGCGGTAGAGAAGCTCGAGAGTTTATTGAGGATGATCTTGGAGAGAAAGGAATGGAACGTAGTGTTGTTGTGGTTGCTTCATCAGATGAGCCTCCTTTAGTGAGAAGACAAGCGGCTTATCTCACAATGGCTGTCGCTGAATATTTTCGCGATCAAAATAATGATGTACTTTGCTTGATGGACTCGGTAACACGTTTTGCCATGGCTCAACGTGAAATAAGTCTCTCGATGGGAGAACCACCTGCAACCCGCGGGTATACACCGACTGTTTTTGCTGAACTTCCGCGTTTGTTAGAACGGGCAGGACCTGGTGTTTCGGATCGAGGCTCTATCACTGGGATATTTTCGGTGTTAGTAGAAGGAGATGATTATAATGAGCCTATTTCAGACTCTGTGAGGGGCATTATTGATGGCCATGTATTGTTAGATCGTGCTATTGCTGAACGGGGTCGTTATCCAGCAGTAAATATTCTTAGAAGTGTTTCTCGAACTTTGCCAGATTGTAATTCAGACGAACAGAACATAATTATCGAACGTGCAAAAAAGCTAATATCAATATACGAGGACATGGCAGAATTAATTCGTTTGGGTGCTTATCGCGAAGGATCTGATCCAAAAGTTGATGAGGCAATACATTATTATGAATCAATTGAAGGTTTTATAAGTCAACGAAAGAACGAATATACAAGTTTAGACGATTGCTATTCCAATTTAGCCAGTATTTTAGATCTTGTTTACGAACCAGAGCCGCTATCTGAGAGTATAAACGAGCTTTCTGAGCCATCAGGATAGAGAGAAAATGGCAAAGGATTTAAAAAAGATAATCTATTTTCATCAGAATCTTATTGATGAAAAAAGAAAAGCATTGGGTGGGTTTCTAAATCAAATCTCTAATTACGAAAAGCAACGAGACTATTTTGAAGCCAATATAAAAGCTGAAAAACACAATGCATCTAATACAAATAATATAGTAGCAATGTTTTATGGGGGTTATGTCGCATCGACCTATCAAAAAATTAGGGAAGTAGAAATAAAAATTGATGAATTAGAGGGTAGTATAGAAAATATTCAACAAGAGATTAGGTTGTTGTTTAAGGAGAAGAAAGTTTTCGAAATTACGCAAAATAAACATGATGAAAGGGCTAGAAAAGACAAGATAAAGCTTGAACAAGTATTTTTAGATGAATTGGGTCAGGAAACTTACCGGCGTCTTAAAAACCATTAATCAATAAGCCTTTGATCGAATTTAGACACTAACTATATATTAAATTGTAATTCCTTTAAAATTATTTTCTCTTAAGTGTGGTAAGTTAATTTCAGCAAATTTTTTATTAATCTGAAAAGATATTTGTCCAGTAAACGTCATAATTTTAGTAAAATTCAAATAAATATTATTAATTTCCTTTCTTATTTGACTGCCTAGATCTCTCTCGGTTCTTATAATGAGATCAAAACTCTTATTCTTGTTTCTAGTAAAACCATCTATTTGAATTCGGCCTAAATGACTTAGTTCTAGGTCTATTATAAATCGACCTCCTTCTTCGTCTATACGGTTTTTTTTATTTAATGATTGATCTTGTGTATGAAGTTGAAAGTGTTCTAACCCTGATCCATTTATAATTGGTATTATTGTGGTCCGCCATTCATTGGATCCGGGTTCTAAATAGTTTCGGCTTAGTAACAGAAAGTCTTCATCTAATTGTTTAAATAAATCTGGGTTTAGTTTTTCTAAAAGTACTGAATTATTTACGCCTAACCAATTCCTGATACTGCCACCTTTAAGAGCTTGTAAAAAAAATAACATATTAGCCGTCATCTTGGTGTCAGGTCTTGGCACCTTTGTCATAATTGATTCAATATTTATAACGTTTTTTGTCATTCTCATTTCGTTAATTATTTTTTCTAGGTTGCTCCAGTCCCGGAAGTTAAAATAATCTGAAACTCTAAGTTCCGGCGTGATCTCTGTTGGTATCCAAATTTTATTTGGTATAATTTGTAATTTAATTTTCTGGCCTGCTACGAATGAGAGTTTTTCGTCGGTTATCACGACACCAAATGGTGTGTCTAGAATTGGTTGGGCAAATGGTGTTGTTGCAATAACTTTAGCGTTAAAGATGCCGCGTGCTATATTTGAGGTTGGTTGCGCGGTTAGTTTATTTTTATCAGTAGAAAGAATTTTAAAGCTTATCTGGGTTCCTGCTTTCATAGGAACTGGGATCGTTAACGTCGTTGGTTTATTTTGATTCCAATTGGCAGCATGTTTGCGAGATTGTTCTCGTAGAGTAATATTTTTGCTGGTATCAAAAGGGGAAACATGTCGTTTTTCAACTAATTTAGAAAACGGTGTTGAAATAAAATTTTCTCCCTGTCTATTTTGGATTGGACTATTTTGATTTTTTGATGGTATTGGAATGGAACGGTTTAGTTCTACCGTATCGTTTGATGTTTTTGTTTGGGCCAATATAACAGTATTTATGATCGTACCAATTTTAAATGAAATAGGAGTTGCAGCGAGCCTTTTATTTGGAGGTAAGTTGGCAGTATCATAATTATTATTATGGTTCTTCTGTTGAATAATAGATGCTATCTGTTTGTCTATGGGAAGGGCTTTTCCACTTAAATCTAATTGCATATTATTTATTGAACGGATACCAAGTTGAATTTGAGGATTATTTTTTAAGATCTGTAGGTTAATTTGAGTACCTTTGGGCAATATTAAATTAGGATTGAGTATAAACTTACCAAAAATTGTATTTATAATCTGTGTATTATTAGCCTGCTGAACTACCTCGCCATTAATTATTGCCCCGACTGGAAGCTGACTGAATAGTTTTGTAACTCCCTTAATATTATCTGAGGCCTTTAAATTTAAATTATTAGTTACATTAAGGTGTTCAAAAGCAATAGTAGTCATTCTCTACCCAATAAACCTGTCTACAATCGTTCTAACATCATTTGCAGCCTCAGTATTTGGAAATCTTACTAGTATTGATGTTTGATTTCTAATTGTCTCCCTAACTTTTGTATCTCTGCGCACTACACCTGCTAATGCTGGTGAAAATTTTAGGAATCCCTCACACGCTTTAAGTATTGTATTATATGTTCTCTCACCCTCTTTGGTTGAATTAGCCATATTTACTATAACCTTTAAATCAAGATTAGGGCGTTCCATATGGGTCAATTTTATGAAAGCATAGGCATCTGTTAGCGCTGTGGGCTCATCTGTTGTTACTACAAATACCACATCAACTTGATTTGCTAGACTTCTAACCGTCCGTTCTACTCCAGCTCCTAAATCAAAGACAACCTGATCATATGAGGCTGATAACATGGTTATATCTTCGCTTAGGGAGCGTAGCCTATTTGTTGGAATATCTGCAAGATTTCCTGAACCAGAGCGACCAGCTATTATATCAAAGCCACCATCTTGATAAGCCGTAGTGGCTTGATTTAATGGAAGCCTTCCAGCTAAAACTCCCCCAAGATCATGTTTGGGCATTAAGCCTAATTGAATGTCTACATTAGCTAAACCCAGATCTCCATCAAATAATAAGACTTTTCTGCCTTTGTCCGCCAAAGCGTGAGAAAGTGTTATTGATAACCAAGTTTTTCCGACACCACCTTTTCCTGAGGCTATAGCAATTTTTTGATGAGGCCTTGTTATTTCTTTCTTAGAATTAGTCTTATTATTTTCTAATTTTGGAACGATTGCCATTAATCTCTAATACTTTCTATAAAATAATATTTAAATTTTTAGATTTTTATTTAATAACGAAATCATACATGGCCGACTGTTTTAATTTTTGCCTTTGAATGAATCTCATTTTGAGACATTATTACCGTTGATGGGCGAAATCGTTCAACGATAGATCTTACAAATGGTCGAATTGGTGGACTCGTTAGTAGAATAGGCATTTCTCCCATCATTGCGTGTCTTTCAAATGTTTGTCGTATTGCTGAAATAAACTCTTGCAAGCGACTGGGCGCTAACGATAACTGCTTTTCTTCTCCCGAGCCAACCAAAGACTCGATGATGGTTTGTTCCCACTCCGGCGATAATGTAACCATTAATATGACCCCGTCCTCATTTGTATTGCTATCACTAATTTGCCGCGCAAGCCTACTTCTGACGTGTTCCGTGATTAAACCAATATTCCGACTTTGAGAGCAGGCTTCAGAAATGCCTTCTAGGATTGTTGGTAGATCACGAATAGATATCCGTTCTTGGAGTAAATTTTGAAGAGTTCGTTGAATACCACCAACAGAAATTTGTGTTGGGACTATGTCAGCAATTAATTTTTGGTGGTCTTTATCAAGGTCGTCAAGGAGTTTTTGCGTCTCTGCATATGATAATAGATCCGACATATTATCTTTAATTATTTCAGTCAAATGGGTTGTAATCACCGTTGGTGTGTCTACTACGGTATAACCTCTAAATAGAGCTTCTTCTCTATTTGTCTCATCAATCCACATTGCTGGGAGCCCAAAAGTCGGTTCAGTTGTCTTTTCTCCTGTTAAGGTGATGTCTTCCCCCCTAGGGTCCATAACCAATAACATATTAAGCCTTAAATCACCGTTACCAGCGTCTATTTCTTTGACACGTACAATATAATTATTTGCGGGTAGTTGCATGTTATCCTGTATGCGAACTGCTGGCATTACAAAACCCATTTCCATGGCCATTTGCCGGCGAAGAGCCTTAATCTGATCCGTTAGTCTTTGTCCTTCCTGACCTTCGTTTATCATGGATAACAATCCGTAACCAAGTTCTAAGCGTAAAAAGTCAATTTTTAGTATTTGAGATATAGGTTCTTCAACTATTGCAGCGCTATCCGCTTGCTCTGCCTCCACTAATTCTTTTTCATGAGCACTAAGTCGTTTTTCTTTATTAGATAGTATAAAGGCTAATCCACCAGTGATAGAGGCAAGTATAAGGAAAGGAAGAGCTGGAATGCCCGGGACGGCAACAAATGCAAAAAGGAGGAATGATACCATTGCAATCGATTTTGGTTTTGCACTTAATTGGCCAAAAACAGCCTTATCCATTGATCCAGTAACCCCACCTTTTGTTACCAGCATTCCTGCAGCTGTAGATACAATTAATGCGGGTATTTGAGAAACTAGACCATCTCCCACAGTCAGACGGGTATAAGAATCTGCAGCATCAATAAAGGTTAGATCATTCTGGGCAACCCCAATTATTATACCGCCAATAATGTTGATAAAGGTGATTATGATACCTGCCATTGCGTCACCTCTTACAAACTTTGCTGCACCGTCCATTGCTCCAAAAAATGAACTTTCCTGCTCGAGATCCGAACGCCTTTGCCGAGCTTCATCTTCATTTATTAATCCTGAGGATAAATCTGCATCTATAGCCATCTGCTTGCCTGGCATTGCATCCAGAGTAAAACGCGCAGCAACTTCAGCAATACGACCCGAACCTTTGGTGATAACAATAAAATTTACAATTACTAAGATAGCAAAAACTATAATACCAATTACAAAATTACCGGCCATAACAAACCCACCGAAAGCTTCTATGACCTTTCCTGCGGCTTGCGTGCCTTCGTGACCATCTGAAAGTATCAAGCGCGTAGAAGCCAGATTCAAAGCTAATCGAATTAATGTCGCTAAAAGTAAAACAGTTGGAAAGGCTGTGAATTCTAATGGTTTATCTAGAAAAATAACTGTCATAAGTATCATTACGGAAAATGTTATCGAAAAGGCCAGGCTCAAATCCAGCATCCAAGTTGGCATGGGTATAATAAGAATTACTAAAATAGCGACTACGCCTAAAGCCATAATGAAGTCACCACGTCCGGATGACTTAGAAAATCCGTTAATAAATATTTGTCCTAATTTATTAAAGTATTGGAGGTTATTGCTTGCATCTGTTGGAGATAATTCGCCTGTACTTACAACATCTCCTCCTGTCACAGCTGAGCTTATATCCGTTGGAATATTTTTATTAGAGTCAGGCGAAATGTCTTGTTTAATATCAGCCATATTGCCTCGTTGCATATTTATTTTTTTCTATCATTATTATTCTCTATTCACGTGTGCCAACTTTATGGTCATTATCTGAATATAATTTAAGTTTGTTTCTCAATGTTCTTATTGAAATACCCAGAATATTTGCGGCGTGAGTTCTGTTACCGAGGCAGTGGTCTAGCGTATCAAAAATTAGTGTACGCTCGACGTCTGCAACAGTTTTCCCAACTAATCCTATAGCGTCTGTTTCTGGTTGCTTTTGAACGTTATTTGTTGGTGAGCCTAATTTTAATTGCAGTGCATCTGAATTGATTTTTCCATCTATAGCTAAAAGAACTCCCCTATGAATGGTGTTTTCAAGTTCGCGCACATTGCCAGGCCAATTAAAAGATTTTAAACTCTGCCACCCATCTTTTGTAATATAAGATTTTTTAATATTATTAGCTTCGCTATATTTCTTCATAAAGTATAATGATAACGGCTCGATATCTCCTGGTCGATCGGCAAGGGGCGGAATCTCAACCATTACAACATTTAGACGAAAATAGAGATCTTCTCTAAAATTACCCTGTGATACTTCATCTTCCATTTTTCTATTACTTGTAGCAATGATGCGAGTATCAACTTTTATTGGCTTCTTGCCGCCAATTCTATCAATTTCTTTTTCTTGTATAGCGCGTAATAATTTTGCTTGAAGTCGAATATCCATTTCGCTTATTTCGTCTAATAGAAGCGTTCCATTATGCGCTTCCTCAAATTTACCAATTCTTCTTGAAACTGCTCCGGTAAAAGCCCCTTTCTCATAACCAAATAATTCCGACTCTAATAGAGCTTCTGGGATCGCAGCACAGTTGACAGCTACAAAAGGTGCTTTTGAGCGATTACTTTTTTTATGTATGAAATGAGCCATTAGTTCTTTGCCTGTTCCAGACTCTCCTATAACAAAAATACTTGCTAAACTCTTAGCTACTTTCTCAGCTAATTTTAAAATATTAGACATTTTTGGATCTGCATGAATGATCTGATTTGTTTCTTGAACAACAGCTTCAAGAACGGCTGAAATTAATTCTTCATCAGGTGGAAGTGGAATATATTCTTGAGCCCCAGCCTTTATAGCTGCTACTGCTACTTTAGCATCATCATTAACACCGCAAGCCACAACGGGTATAGAAATTCTCTCACTCTCAAGTCTTGAAACTAAAAGCGCAATATCAAGGGAGGTGTCTATCATAATAAGATCCGCACCTTGTCCATTACAAAGTCCACGCATTGCAGTGTCAATATCGTTTGCGTGAGATACTTTTGCACCTCTAGCAACTGCAATTTGACTTGCAGCGCCTATTTGCCCGCTAAGTGCGCCGATAATTAGTAAGCGCATTTAATTTATCCTCCGAATTTAAATCTTTAATTAGAAAATCTCTGTTCTTGCAGAGGGTGGCATTAAGCTGTTTAAAGTCATTTCTAATCTTTGGGGGTGTTCCTGCTGACCAATTGAAGCTGCACCCATCATGTATATTTCACTCACGATTTCTTCAAGTATTGAATTGCGTTCAAGTTTTGAAGCTAGAGGAATAAAAACTAAATTTGCTAAGATTGCCCCATAAAAAGTGGTTAGAAGTGCCACTGCCATACTTGGGCCAATCGTCGTCGGATCTTGTAAATTACCTAACATTTGAACTAGCCCTACTAATGTCCCTATTAGTCCCATAGCTGGTGCAAATTCAGCTGCCCTCCTCAATATTCCTGCACTTTTTTGGTGTCTATCCATCATTGATATAATTTCTAGTCGAAGAACCCTCTCGACTTGTTCCCCTGGGATACCATCAATTACCATTGTTATACCTTTTGATAAAAATGGCTCTTTGCTTATTTGGTCACTAATATTTTGGAGTGACAAAACCCCACTTTTCCTAGCCATTTGGGCAATTTGCATTACTTGCAGGGCAGCTTCAGGTGCGCTGCGTGTTGAACTAAATAATGCTTTAGTAACAATTTTAAATACTCCAATCATTTCTCTGAATGAAAAACAAACTGTGGTTATTGCAGCTGTTCCTCCGAGAACAATTAGGATTGCTGGAAGATTTATAAAAGTTCCAGGTGAACCGCCTAAAAATATAGCTAAGCAAACTAGAAAGAAGGCGATGATTATCCCAATTATTGTCGCGAAATCAATGGACTTGCGTACGGGAGAAATGCGTAAAGTTTCGGTGTCAGCCATTAGTTTACCTTATTCACTGCTTGTTTAATAATTTCGGTCATTGTGATACCAAGACGATCTTCAATTACAACCACTTCCCCTCTAGCAACGAGACGATTATTTACATAAATGTCTATTGCTTCTCCGACCTTTCGATCCAGCTCTATTACTGCTCCCTGTCCCAGGCGTAAAAGTCGAGATACTTCCATTGTGGATTTTCCTAAAACTGCTGTAACTTTTACTGGAATATC
>CENZ01020457.1_pt1 | contig 27686 bp, 22 predicted proteins | sample 361341 | NCBI WGS metagenome assembly CENZ01 (sample SAMEA2619782, study PRJEB7988) | marine metagenome | biome: marine biome (ENVO:00000447); feature: deep chlorophyll maximum layer (ENVO:xxxxxxxx); material: "saline water (ENVO:00002010), including plankton (ENVO:xxxxxxxx)" | depth 50 m
ACTAAGGTATGATCAACCGACGGGCCTTTACTAATCTGATTAAATTTGGCCTGGCATCAGTGCAAAAATCAGAACCTCACATTAGCGAATGGGAAAAGAGGGCAGCAGGCATGAAATCAAAAACGAGTAGAGTCACCTATCACAAGCTAGCAGGAATTCGCATACCAGATTATGTGCCCGGAATTTTTGCCGCGCTGATACTCTTCCTGGGTTTTCCATTTGTAGTGCAGAGTCAGCAAAGCGCCGAGATCACAACTGACGAAGTGGCAGATGGGCGCTATGTTCTGTTCGGCCGCGGCGGCAATATCCTGGCTTCAATTGGCGATCAAGGTGTGCTTATTGTCGACTCACAGTTTCCAGACATGGTGCCCAAGTATCAATCCACTATTCAGTCCCTGGGCGGGGGTGGTATTGACTTCACGATAAATACGCACTGGCACTATGACCACGCTGACGGCAATGAGCTCTTGGGTGAAGCAGGGTCCTGGGTGATCGCACAGCGGCATTCGCGGGACATGATGACGCAATTCAATACCATCGACACCGTGACTAATCCCCTGGTTGAACAGGAGCCATACGACCCGGTTGGGTTACCAGTGGCGGCCTTTGAGACACGCATGGAAATGTTCTTCAATGGCGAGCAGATTGACCTGATCCATTCGGGGCCTGCACATACCATGGGTGATGCCGCGGTTTACTTTCGTGATGCTAACGTGGTCCACATGGGCGACGTTTACAACAATGCGGGCTACCCGTTTATTGATGCCGCTAACGGCGGCAGTATCGAAGGTGTTATTGCATTCTGTGAGGCGATCTTGCAGGAAATCAATCCTGGCACAGTTGTGGTACCCGGGCACGGCCCGGTTGCGAGCTACGATGATTTAGCAGAATACATCACCATGCTCACTGAGATACGTGGCAACATGATGGCACTCATCGGTCAGGGTGCCACGCTTGAAGAAGTCCTGGCATCCAGGCCCACTGCAAACTGGGATGATAAGAAAGGCGACCCGACCCGTTTGGTGGACAGAGCCTACTTGAGCTTGACTCGCTGAGGCGCTAATCAAGCCCCAAAACAATAGAGTGGCCGAAAGGCAAAGATATTGAGGATAGTCTGGTGCCAGGTTCGGGCGAATAAATTAGCTTAGGTGTCAAAAGCGTAGATGTAAAAAGTGTCTCGAGATGGATTAGAACCCCGGGTTTAGCACCAGTAACAGCTCTGACAGGGGCGCGATCTCCGAGCAATAGCATGTCTGGAATGGCGGTATATAGGCCTTTTTGTCTGTTCGTGTAATGCTACTTTAGTTGTGCTGAGGTTTCGGTGGTTTTGCGCGGGAGTTTCGGGCTAGTCGGACCTTAGTGCCCTTCATTTCTGGCAGATCGGTGAAATCTGGCGCTACTTTGGCGCGCGCAGGCGGGAGCAGGAAAGTCATAATTGACAGTCGCCTGGGCTAGGTCAGCGGTTTCAAAGGGCCTCGGGCGGTTCCAGAATCAGCTTGCTGCGGGATATGGATTCACCGTATTTTTACTGCTGATTTAGGCGGGGTCGTGTAGAATAAGCGGCTTTTTTTACGCGAAGAATGCGCATGTCAAGGATTGGAATCATCGGCGGTGGGCAGCTGGCAGCCATGTTGGTTGAGGCCTGTAATGCAGCCAATGCCAGTGAAAATAGCGACCATCAGGTGCTTGTTCTGGACTCAGACCCGAATTGCCCTGCGACCCAGGTAGGTGGCATCCACGTCATGGGCAAACCCGCAACTGGTGAAGGCTATTCCAGTCTCGCAGCTGTCAGTGATGTACTGACTATAGATCTCGAGAATGTGAGTGTGGATGATCTTTCCTCACTGCAGACTGCGGGTCATACCGTGGTGCCTGCACCGGCCTTGCTGCGGAGGATAACCGACAAGCTCGAGCAAAAACGCTGGTATACCGAATTGGGTCTGCCGACGGCAGAATTTATTTCCCATCCAGCAGACCAGGAAATCGCCGGCGAGCCGTTTGGCTTTCCGGTGGTACAGAAGGCAGCACGCGGTGGCTATGACGGCCGTGGAGTGTGCGTATTGCGTTCGCTGGAAGACAACGCCGAGCGGCTACTGGTATCAGGATTTCTGGAGCGCTATATCGAACGGCGGATGGAAATATCGGTCATGGTGGCTGCAGATGGCCACGGCGAAGTCGTATCCTATCAGCCGGTGGAAATGGTATTTCACGAAGGCGGTAATGTGCTGGATTATCTGGTTGCACCGGCGCGGCTCGAAGCTGATCTACTTACAAGAGCACAAGAGCTCGCTGTGACGGCAATTAAAGCCATGGAGGGGCAGGGCATCTTTGGCGTGGAAATGTTTCTCACCGAAGAAGCCGCGCTGTTAATCAATGAAATTTCACCTAGAACTCACAACAGTGGGCATTACACCACGGAAGCCTGTCGCACCTCGCAGTTTACCCAGCAGCTCTACATCGTGACTGGCAGGCCACTTGGCAGCACTGAACAGCTCAAACCGGCGGTCATGTTCAACCTGCTTGGCGCAGATAGCTTTAAGGGTGATGCTGTGGTGGAAGGAGCAGCTGAAGCGGGCAGTGACCCCGATGTTTCGGTACACCTCTATGGTAAGTCTCATTGCTTCCCGGGTCGCAAGATGGGACATGTGACCGTAGTGGCTGATACAGTGGACGCCGCACTCAAAAAAATGGACCATATCCGTCCGCAAATACAGGTAAGAGGAGCAGATCCCATTGACTGAATCAGCCAATCCCCAGGTAGGCATCATCATGGGCAGTGATTCGGATCTGCGAGTCATGCAGGCTGCTGCAGATATGCTAACGCAGCTTGAAATCCCCTTTGAAATGACAATAGTCTCGGCCCATCGAACGCCAGAGCGAATGATGGAATATGCTGGCGCGGCGCGGGATCGTGGTCTGCAGGCTATCATCGCAGGTGCGGGGGGCGCAGCTCATCTGCCAGGCATGGTTGCGGCGCTTACGATTTTGCCTGTGATTGGCGTACCAATCGCGATTACCGCGCTGCAGGGTCAGGATTCACTTTTATCTATTGTGCAGATGCCCAAGGGTATTCCAGTGGCGACTGTTGCTATCGACAATGCAGCCAACGCGGCGCTGCTAGCTGCGCAAATTATTGCTGTGTCAAATAGTGAAGTGGCTGTAAAACTGCAGGCGTTTAGAGACAATCAGACTGAGACTGTGATGCAGAAAGTAAAGGCAATGGAGTCTTAGCCTTCGCTGCTGGCCGCTCTTCGAAGTCGATCTAGTATTGCTGCCCATTCGCCAGTTTCCGGCGGCAGCTCCACTAGTACTTTTACTACCCCGCTTTCCTCTATCTGATAAAGCGTTTTATACAGAGCCGCTGCGTATTCTGCTGCTGTGTCAGGCATAACCCACAGGGGTGCATTACGCGTTCCGAGCTTGCTGGCTAACTCAGTCCAGCAGGCGATACCCGAATCTGAATCCCAGAGATCGCTTATTGATTCTGCGCCCAGCAGTTCGACCTTAATTCCTATGGGTTGATAGTGATGATGGCGTAAGCCTGGAGACGCCGCGTCCGCGGGTGATTCCAATTTGTTCAGAGAACCGATGACCTGTTCGATAGAACTTGCGCTAATGCCGCCATGTCGCAAGATTCGGGGTTGTTCTGGTCGCAGATCCAATACTGTTGACTCAATGCCGACACTGGTAGGGCCACCGTCGAGTATTGCGGTAATTCTGCCACCCAAGGTTTTCTGCACGTGGCTCGCTGTAGTTGGGCTGGGCCTGCCTGACAAATTGGCGGAGGGTGCGGCCAAGGGAAATTCGCACTGTTGCAGCAAGGCTTGAGCGATGGGATGGGCCGGAGCTCTGATTGCAACTGAATCAAGACCAGCGGTCACCTCGGTAGGGATAAATTTCGCAGCGGGCAGCACGAGGCTGAGGGCCCCCGGCCAGTGTGCAGCGGCAAGGGTGCGGGCGCGCTGCGTCTGTAAGCTGCTGGCCTGCCATAGCGGCAGGGCCTGTTCTATCGAGCCCACATGCAGAATTAGGGGATTATCTGCAGGTCGGCCCTTGGCTGCAAAAATCTTTGCTACGGCCTCGGCGGAGGTTCCATTTGCACCCAGGCCATAGACAGTCTCGGTGGGAAAGGCCACCAGTTCACCCTGCCTGAGCAGCGCTGCGGCCTGTTCAATCTGCGTCGGATCGCTGGCATCGAGTATGTCTGTTTCAATTGGCATGTGCTAGGGATATTCGCGGTTTGTCTTATTTAGCTAGCATAGCGCCTATTAGCCCGCTTGGCTCGAGCTTTGGTCCCGCTAACTGGGCATTTCAGTTCGATTGGTTGGCGTTTTTCATCGTTTCGGTATGGGTAATCAGGGAGGAGCTTATCGGTTATCCGCTGACTTAGACGTCTACTGTAAGGCTAAGGCGGTAAATTCGATGACAGCCAGTGTGCCCTGTTGATGGGAGATGTGGCAAGAGTGCTTCAACCCTAGTCGGTAAGTATTTGCGGTGCGCCGGAACACCGGAGCTTGATTTGTTATTATTACCCTAATGTAATTGGCTAAGTTATTAAGCACAATCTGAAAATTTCTTTCCTACCCTGCTCGGTATTTTTTCATATATTGGTAACATAAGACTGCCTAGCTTCTTTTAATTTCTTAAAAAATATCCGAGTGACTTGCTCAAATTATCAGACAGCCCTTCCACCTGTTTACTCGGGTTCGTTGGCAATATTTTCGTAATCTCTGAGCTTCTGCAAGCTTAGCTTGTCCTTATAACTTAAGATTAGCGCGCTGATCGCGAGGATAAGAATCCCAAGGCTTTCGTAAACAATATCTATTGTATCGCTGCCTTTCGTAGTCAGCACAATCATTCGAGTAAGAGCTGTCATCGCGATGATAAGCGGTAAGGTGACCGGAATGCGGTTGTCTCTATAAAAGGCGCCAATCATCCCAAGAACCTCCGCATAAATGAATAACAGAAACAAATCCGATAATGCCATTTTATTCTGTGTATCAAACATGTCGATGATGTCAAAACAAGCCGCCCACACCGTACCTGCAACAATGAATATTAATAATAATTTCTCGATATTTATAATACTTAGGTGAATTAGCTCGTCAATTTTTGTATTTTTCACTGTGATACCACCCCTATTTTTTCTTTGTAAGTTTAGCTTGATCAGAGTCTGATCCTAAGCAACGCTTCCAACTCTGCATCTAGATCAAATGAGTTTGCTTGCTTCATGACAGCTTTGAGTCGACACCCAGCAGTAGTCGCCATGAGGCCAGCGATTCCCTTGTCGTCTTATTTCGCTTACAGCAAAGAGTTCACCGTAAGCGATAGTCTCTCGCTTGATTGCTGTTTCCACCAGAATCTTAAAAAATGCTTCTGCTGGTGTGAAATCCGACGATGGGTAGCACTTAGTAGCCATTTTGCTCACTTTTCTAATTGTGAACATATATCTACCTCAAATCCCTGAAGATGGCGAGTTTTTCTGATCTCTAAATTAATCTTAATGCGCTTTATCTGAGTTAATTTGTTGGAGAAAACGGCTTCATGAACTTTGACCACAACAAAGACTACAATGGGATGTTGGGTATTACCCCAAGAGCTTAACTCACAGTCATGAAAGCAACATATAAAGCTCTGGCAGCTGCATACCATCCCGATCGGAACTCCACCAAAAAAACTGTCATAAGATGCAAGCTTTTAATGAGGCTTGGGAGATTGTTTCTGACCGATTTATCCGAGAAAAATACGATGAGGCGATTGGCGATAAGAAATCTGAAAGTGATGCTTTTGACGAAACCAGTCAAATTGAAGATGAAGACGATGCTATTAAAGATTACTTTGAGAAAGATTGGAACTTGCTTTTTCCTACTATCCCGATTTAGCAGAGCATGCTAGTAGAGCAGGCAAGATTTCTCGGCGACTTGAGATTGCTTAGATAGCTTTTGTTGTGTCAGAAAAAATGTTCCAAATATAGAAAGAAAATAGCCCAAAACATGGAGCAAAAGTACCAGGAGACTTATTTCGGGTCTAATGAAGAAAGTTTGTCTATTGCTAGGAAATTAATCTTTGTTTTTTCGATAAGAAACTACTCGGGGAGCTTAGGGAAGCTGTGAATGTCCTAGGCACCTCAGACCCTGACCCCATAGCCGCAAAAATTTAAGAGGATTATTTATCACAATTCTGCTGAGTCTAGAGGTGCCAGAGCGGCAGAGGCGGCTGGCGAGAGCTGAGAATACAGTGCGTGGGGAAGAGTGGCGATGACACTAGCAACCATTGTTGTGCTAGTCTTAGGAGTATCGCTGCATACTCTTAATCCTGTACTTAAGTTAATAGCTTTTATTTCTATCGATCTTACCAATCTCTTTCCTATTCTTGATGCGCATCTTCAATTTGCGTCTCTCCATCTCCTGTGATGCCAGCATCGTAACTGCAAATAATTCCCATTTAACCTCTGATCAATAAACGACAGGAAGTTGGCAGAATTCTGAGTTCAGAGTAGAACCATATCAGCAAGAATCGACGTTTCCACAGGTGAAATCAACTTCTTATAGGTATTTGAGGATGGAAAGCTTGTTTGATAGCTCAGTAATTGTGGTCACCCTGATCTCCATTTCAGCATCTTTACTTCTTTGCGGGACAATTTTATCAAATACATTACAAACGATAGAAGTAAATCGGAAAATTAGTAATTTGGTGTTTGATAAATCCAAGCTGAGATACACGGATGGAGACAATACTTAATACATTCGGCAAACGATTTACGGTAAAGATCTGGGTGTGGCCAATGGAGTTTCGTCCCTCCGATCTCTTTACTATCGATGATATTCGTTACTCTACTGTCACAGACTTTGCTAAATTTCGAGGCTGGTCTACATCAGTTCCTTTTACTATTGCGACATGATAGGAAAGCAATTGTAGCGGTATGGTAAAAACTATAGGGTCCAGAATATCTGGAGATTCTGGAACTTGAATTACTTTGCAATTTTTGTCGCCCTGGAAGTGCACGCTTTCATCGGCAAAAACATGCAGTTTGCCATCGCGCGCGCTCACTTCGGCCAGATTTGCTCGGAGCTTCTCTAGCAGGTCATCATTTGGTGCAACAGCGATCACTGGCATGTTCTCATCCACAAGTGCCAATGGGCCGTGCTTGAGCTCGCCCGAGGGATACGCTTCAGCGTGTATATAAGAAATTTCCTTGAGTTTGAGAGCGCCTTCCTTGGCTATGGGATATTGAATGCCCCGTCCAAGAAATAAGCTGTGGTGTTTGTCCGCGAATTTCCGCGACATTCTTTTTATTTCTTTGTTCAGTTTTAGTGTTTTTTCAATGAGTGTTGGCAAACGGTTAAGCTCTTTCACCCATGTTGATTCTTGTCTGGCAGTCAATCCGGTTCGTCTCGCCAGCGCGATGGTAAGAATAAGTAACAGCGTTAGTTGGGTTGTAAATGCTTTCGTTGATGCTACCCCGATTTCCTGGCCAGCCTTGGTGAGAATCGTAAAGTCAGCTTCCCTCACTAGCGAACTGGTTCCCACGTTGCAGATGGCCAGGTACGCTGTGTATCCGAGTTTTTTTGCATAGCGTAATGCGGCAAGTGTGTCTGCTGTCTCACCGGACTGTGAAACGGCTACAAGCAATGAGCCTTCTGGAACGATAATGTCTCGATATCGATAATCACTTGCGATATCTACTGAGCAGTGCATGCGGGCGATCGATTCAAGCCAGTATTTCGCGACATGACAGGCATGATAGGAAGTGCCGCACGCAACGAACTGCACATGCTTAATCTTGTCAAATATCTCTGTGGCATTAACGCCGAACGCATTCTCCAGAACTTTATTGGCAGTAATTCTGCCATCAAGCGTATCCCGTATCACTTCGGGCTGCTCATAGATTTCTTTCAGCATGTAATGCTTGTAAGAACCTTTATCGCTCTCATCATTGCGGTTTGAGACTCTGCTAACGGCTCGCTTGACTTTACGCTGTCCGTGCCAGATTTCGACATCGTTTAGCCTTACTTTGGCGATGTCCCCTTCCTCCAGATATATGAATCGGTCTGTCACTTGACCGAGAGCAAGAGAGTCGGAGGCGACAAAGTTTTCTCCTATACCAACACCTATTACCAGTGGGCTACCGGAGCGGGCTACAATAAGTTGATCAGGCTCCCTAGCATCAGTAACACACACACCATAAGCTCCCTTCAGCTGGGTAATTGCCTTCCTGGTGGCATTAAGGAGAGAGACCTTTTCTCCCCTTCGCTCCTTGTGGATGAGGTGAGCGATAACTTCACTGTCAGTTTCTGATAAAAAATTGTAACCGGCTTTCTCCAGTTTCTCTCTGGTATCCTCGAAGTTCTCTATGATGCCATTGTGGACAATGGCAATCTGATCACTTGAGCTATGGGGATGGGCGTTTCGATTTGTGGGTTTGCCGTGCGTTGCCCAACGTGTGTGTGCAATACCAATGTTACCCTTGAGTGATCGCTGTTTAACGGAATTAATCAGCTTATTCACCTTGCCTGCAGTCTTTACTACCTTGACTTTCTCACTGCCTGCGTCAATAACTGCCATACCTGCCGAGTCATATCCGCGATACTCCAATCGTTTCAGGCCTTCGAGAAGAATTTTGGTAACATTTCTCTCTGCAATGGCTCCGACAATTCCGCACATGATTTTGGCCCTGATAAGACTTTGGAACGACGGCAGTATTATCCATTAGATTCCCAGCGCTCACAATCAGCCAATTAGCGAATTTGGTCTCTCGGTCTAGGTCTGCATAATCAGAAGCACAAATTGTCATAAACGGCCCAAAACTCGGCGCAAAACTGTTGTGTAATGAATTTTCATAAAACTGCTTCTGCTCCGTAATCGCAAGATCGCGTGTTTGCGCAAGCAATTACTGTCGATCGCAAGCGAGCCGTTGCCGGGAACATATCTCGGTATCTTAATTAATCGCTATTCCTCATTCAGAACTGGATCTTTAAACTACTACAGCATTAGTGTGAAGGGCTTCAGCAGAAAACTTGCTTTTGATTTTTCTGCTAGTTCATTTGAAGTACAATTCAGCTCTCGCGCTGCAGTAAGCGCTCGCAAACGTATTCGCTGCATGGGTTTCGTGGTTCCTCATTGAGAGTTTATTGTGAAAATTCTGGTTACTGGTACAGCAGGATTTATCGGCCACGCGCTGGCCTTGCGCTTGCTTGCAAGAGGAGATGAGATAGTCGGTGTCGATAATCTGAACGATTACTACGATGTTAACTTGAAAAAAGATCGCTTGAGCCAGCTGAAGCCGTATCCTAATTTTACAGATGTAAGATTAGACCTCGAAAACGCTGAAAGTATGGCTGAGCTGTTCGCCACTCACCGTCCTCAAAGAGTCGTAAATCTGGCCGCTCAAGCGGGTGTGCGCTATTCCCGGGAAAACCCTAAGGCATACATTAATGCCAATATTTCCGGATTTCTAAATGTGTTGGAAGGTTGCAGGCATAACCCAGTCGAGCACCTGGTCTATGCGTCATCCAGCTCGGTTTACGGAGCGAGTACGGGCGTGCCATTTTCAGTTCATCAAAATGTTGATCATCCAGTCAGCCTGTATGCGGCTAGCAAAAAATCAAATGAGTTGATGGCGCACAGCTATAGTCATTTGTTTAACATACCTACAACAGGCCTAAGATTTTTTACAGTCTATGGACCTTGGGGTCGGCCAGACATGGCACTGTTTTTGTTCACCCGAAGCATACTGGCAGATGAGCCGATAGATGTTTTTAATCACGGCAAACACCGACGCGATTTTACCTATATCGATGACATCGTCGAAGGAGTCATTCGAACGCTTGATAATGTGGCTAAACCCAACCCAGACTGGTCAGGAGATTCACCTGACCCCGGCACCAGTCTTGCGCCTTTTAAAATCTATAACATCGGCAGTAACAATCCCGTAGAGCTTTTACGTTATATAGAAATTATTGAGGATTGCCTCGGAAAAAAAGCGATCAAAAATATGTTGCCCATGCAGCCTGGAGACGTGCCGGCTACCTATGCTGACGTGGAAGATTTGATCCTTGACGTGGACTATAGGCCAACAACCAGGGTCGAGGATGGTATTGCACAGTTTGTTGATTGGTACCGAAGCTACTACGGCGTGTAGTTAGCAATTAATTTTACCTATCAGTAATAGGGCGGCAGAGAACTCGAGCTCCCCTGCTAGAAATATCTACAGCCGCTGAACATCTGAATGGGCCGGTAGTGCATATTTTACATCAAATAAAATACATTCCTTTTTGCCGAAGCTTCTTATTTTTTCAATACTCAACTCCTTGAAGCAATCGTGGGGAACGGCCAGTATGACAGCATCATAAGTGCCCCCTTCAGGCTCGTTTATCAGCGTGAGATTGTATTCCTCATAAGCGTCTTCTAAGTTTACCCAGGGGTCGTAAATGTCTACCGTGACATTGTAGTCTTCAAGACTGTTGACTACGTCCACCACGCGCGTATTTCTGAGGTCTGGGCAATTCTCTTTAAAGCTCAGCCCCATAATCAGCACCCTCGATTCAACCACATGTATGTTCCTGCGGGTCATCGACTTGATCACGCGATCGGCAACATAAGAGCCCATACCGTCATTGATTCGTCGGCCTGCAAGGATAATATCCGGATGGTAGCCAATCTCCTGGGATTTATGCGTGAGATAGTAAGGGTCCACGCTAATGCAGTGTCCGCCCACCAGACCTGGTCTGAATGGGAGAAAATTCCACTTCGTCCCGGCGGCCAAAAGCACCTCTTCTGTGTCAATGCCAAGTTTCTCAAAAATTATGGCGAGTTCATTGACCAAGGCTATATTCAGATCTCTTTGCGTGTTCTCAATTACCTTCGCTGCTTCAGCAACCCGGATTGAGCTAACTGGATAGGTGCCAGCGCTTACTATGGAACCGTATAATTCATCGACAAACTGGCTTACTTGCGGTGTGGAGCCAGAAGTCACTTTAACAATCGAATCTATGCGGTGTACTTTATCTCCGGGATTGATCCTTTCAGGACTATAGCCCGCGAAAAAGTCTTTATTGAATTTCAATCCCGACGTCTCTTCCAAGATAGGCACACAAATTTCTTCGGTGGCGCCGGGGTAAACAGTTGACTCGAATACAACAACATTCCCTGCCGAAAGGAGAGGGCCTACAGTAGCGCTTGCGCTCCTGAGAGGACTTAAATCAGGCCTTTTCTGCGCATCAATGGGGGTAGGCACGGTCACGATATAAACGCTGCAGTCCTGTATGTCGTCAGAATTTGAAGTGAACGAAAGTGAAACCGAATCCAAATAAGCTTCGCTTAACTCAGTAGTGGTGTCCCTGCCGGCCATTAACTCATTGATTCTGCTGGTTTTTATATCGAAGCCGACGCAATCAAATTTCTTCGCGAATGCGGCCAGCAGGGGGAGGCCGACATAGCCAAGGCCAATGACTGCAATTCTGCAGTTTTCTGAATCCAGGTTCATTTCAATTCTCGGTTTCAATGGGGCTGTAGTTTGCTCAGCGTCTGGCTGTGACGGGGCGGCCAGGCGTTTGCAGGCAATATGTTACTGGGCAGCATTGCAAAAAGCACGACCGCATGGGTTCATAGCAGCATATAGAAACCCATTATTGGGCTGGCGATCTTGGTGTAGTGAAAGCCTGGACGCAACGATGATCTGCCAAGTTGTGGTAAATACTCTGTCAAATAGGAACGTGTGCCGTGTAGTAGACATTTCATTTGATGGCCCTTTCATTGAGAACTCGCACATTGCGCCTAGATTTCTTAATATCTTTACTCTCGAAAAGCTAATTAGAGTGAAATTGGGCAATGGCGGCAAAGAAACAGTATTTCGGCACTGATGGTATTCGAGGCAAGGTTGGCGAGAGTCCTATCACGCCAGATTTCATGCTGAAGCTTGGTTGGGCTGCAGGTAAGGTCTTCGCAAGTGGAAATGGCCAACGAAGCAAGATTCTAATTGGCAAGGACACGAGAATTTCAGGGTATATGTTTGAAGCTGCCCTGGAAGCCGGTGTCACTGCCGCCGGCGTGGATATTAATCTCACTGGCCCCATGCCTACACCCGCAATTGCTTACCTGACACGGACCCTTAGAGCCCAGGCTGGCATAGTCATTAGCGCCTCGCATAATTCGTTTGAAGATAACGGTATTAAATTTTTCTCTGAAGCGGGCGCCAAGCTGCCGGATGAAATCGAATTGGCGATCGAGGAACAATTAGGTAAACCGCTGACTACCGTTGAGCCGAGCCGATTAGGTAAAGCAACGCGAATTGATGATGCTCGTGGCCGATTCATAGAATTCTGCAAGAGCACGGTAGGACCCCAGTTCAAACTCTCCGGATTGAAAGTTGTCATCGATTGTGCCCATGGCGCAACTTACGATATTGCACCGGCAGTATTCTCGGAATTGGGCGCAGAAGTCATCAGTATTGGAGCCAGTCCGGATGGGCTAAATATCAATGATCACATTGGTTCTACTTCCCCGGATGCGCTTTCAAAGAAAGTAGTTGAGGTGCAGGCTGACCTTGGGGTGGCTTTTGATGGCGATGGTGACCGAACAATCATGGTGGATCATTTGGGTAACATCGTGGATGGTGATGAAATTCTCTTTGTCATCGCCAAGGAGAGACATCGTAAAAATATCGATATTGGTGGTGTGGTTGGTACCAAGATGAGTAATTTGGGTCTGGAGCTGGCGCTGGCAGACCTGGATATTCCGTTTACCAGGACCTCCGTTGGAGACCGCTTCGTGCTGAAGGAAATGTTGAAACGAGACTGGTTGTTAGGTGGTGAATCGTCTGGTCACATTATTTGTAATGACATCACTTCAACAGGCGACGGAATTGTTTCCGCACTGCAGGCATTAACTGCAGTAATTAATACTGAACGCTCCCTGCTGGATCTACGCAGCCAGATGCGCAAGTTACCGCAATCTATGATCAACGTGAAACTGACGAATACATTCGACCTCGAGTCCAATCAAAACGTGAAGTCAGCGGTTGCTAATATCGAAGAGAAGCTCGGCACAATGGGACGGGTGCTGCTGCGCCCGTCCGGGACTGAGCCGGTGCTTCGGGTTATGGTCGAAGGTGAGGAAGGAGACACCGTCGCTACGTATGCGAAGGAACTTTCCGAGATAGTTCTACAGGAAGTGAATGGTTCAGACTAATGGCGTCCTCTTAGTCTCCGTAAGCCCGGGCTTTCGCTGCGTTCGCAGTCTTCAGGTGCTTTCTCGTGGTTTTCCTACCAGGCTATTATCCGTCATATTCGGGGCAATTTACGGCTGCCAAGAGAATTGACAAGCAGCTCCATTAAAGCGCTGCCCAAGGTGCCTCACTCGGCGCAACGGCATCAGCTGGACTTGAATGAGTTTTGGGTTTTTCTACAGGGATATACTTCCTCTGACCTGGGCTCTGCTCCTAACGAGAAGAAATGACTCCCGCACTATCTTCCACACATTGATCTTTTTGCGGACCACGGCGTATTTATCCTCAGGCTCACGTCAATGTCAGTACGAGGGTGAGCCAGAGAGATTAGATCCATGCCGGAAGGACCCGAAATCAGGCTCGCCGCCGATAAGATTGCCCGCGTACTAGAGGGCAAACAAATAGTTGATGCCAATTTTGGCTTGCCGAGGCTACAGGGCCGCGAAGCCGATTTTATTGATGCCACAGTGAATGCCCTAGAGACGCGGGGTAAGGCTCTGCTCACGCACTTCGACAATGGTCTGACAATTTACTCCCACAACCAGCTCTATGGTCGCTGGTATGTGGTGAAACGTGATGCCTACCCCAAGACCAACCGCAGTCTGCGTCTGGCATTGCACACGCGAACACACAGCGCCTTGCTGTATAGCGCTAGCGATATCAGTATCTGGGATCAGTTCGAGCTGGACCTGCATCCGTTTCTGGCAAGAATCGGCCCGGACATCTTGAACCCGGCACTGACCTGGCGGGAAATATCTGAGCGCCTGCAAAGCCAGAAATTTCGCAGGCGCAGCGTAGCGTCTCTCTATCTGGCTCAGGATTTTCTGGCCGGTGTTGGCAACTATCTGCGCAGCGAGATTTTATTTGATGCCGGGATTCACCCGTCTGCGCGGCCTGCTGATCTGAGTCGCAAACAGCTGAACAGTCTTGGGCGCAGTACCTTAAAAATCAGTCTGCGCAGTTATGAGACAGCGGGCCTCACTAATCCTCCGCGTAGAGTCGCAGCCTTGAAGAAACAAGGGCTAAGACGCGGTGAATACCGTCATGCTGTATTTAGTCGCGCGAACAAGCCCTGTTATGAGTGTGGCACTCCTATCCGAAAAGACACTCTCGCCGGTCGGCGCTTATACTGGTGCGCTGACTGCCAGGTCAGCTAATTTTTATGCGCAACTTAAACGTCTATCCAGCAGCGATAAATCGCGAGCATGCCTGCAACTTTTAAATTTCCCTCCCGGCACTATCGGTTTACGAGACCGCGATGCTGGGGCAGTAGAGCTTGGCTGGCGTCTTCCTGGCCGTGCTGACCATGGTTTTGCTGGGACATCCCCTGGCTGGTGATTGCGTGCTTTTGACTAATTATTTCTCAGTGACAACAGCACAGACCATGCCAGACCGCCATTCTATGGGTTTAAGCTTGTTTTTCAGATGGTTACGATAGTAAGGGAAGCAACGGGCAGCAAATTTGTGCCAAATCAAACAATAGGCTGTGCCAAATTGAACAACAGATTTGTCAGATTTGGCATTAGATGCGGCAGCGATAGTTATTTAAATTGGTGTGACGACTTACTGATTAGCGGGTGTGGAACTTCCAGTCACCGTCCACGACTTTCAGATAGGCATAGCCTCCGGTGAAGCGCGGAGCTGTGTCTGTCCCCATGGGTTGGCACCAGAAAATACCAACTATCGCGTCGGGTGCGCTGGATAAGCTGCTGCCCAGCAAGCGATGCTGTTCGATAGATGCATCGAAGGTTTCCTGGTACATGTACTTCACACCCATGTCATTCTGTGCCAGTTGCCGCACGTTCGAGATGAAACCGTACATATCAAGATAAGCGTCGCCGTCGGTGACTAGCGTCTTGAGCCACTCATCATCTGCCAGGGTGACTGCGGCATAGGCATTTCGAAACAACAGCAGCTGGTCATTGAACAGCGGCGTGACGGTTTCTGAATTCCAGTTGTGATAGCGCGCGCACTGAGACCCTTCGACCTGTTGCAGTGGCGTGAAGATGGCATCGAATTCGTCTTCCGGGTTGTCATAGTCTTGTGCAGATACGAATGAGACCTTGCTTAATATCAAGCATAAGATTGCGGAACGACTTATTTTTAGCATGGGGTTCTCTATTGCTCGTACGTGGCTGCTAGAATTACAGGCTAAGATGGTAGTGTATCCTAATTTTGTCGGGTTTTAGCAGCAAGTGGCCGCGTGTTGGCACATTATAGCTGCCGACTTCAGTGAAGATTGGTATCGCCCTTAGCCTGGCAAAACTCTTGCCTGGCGGCTGGCGCCTTCTCATTAAGAATCGACAGTAAGCTTTCCGTGTCAATTTATATTTCTCAAGCAGCAAATTTGTCTTTGCGCGGTGGTTGGCTTTGACGCTCTCGGGGAAAAATACTGGGGGCATTACTTGCAGGTCTGGTTAGCACGGCGGCCAAAGCTGCGATATTTTCTGGAGGCTTAAACGAGCAGTGTTCGTCAGGATCTACTCGCCGACCACATAGCGATTGAGCCAGCTGTTCATTTCCCAAAGCGTATGTAATACCGATTCCCGTGCGCGGTAGCCGTGGGATTCGTGGGGTAACATTACCAGCCTGGTTTTCACGCCATGCCCTTTGAGTGCATTATAGAAACGGCGGCTCTGCAGTGGGAAGGTGCCTGAATTGTTGTCGGCCTCGCCATGGATCATCAGGATCGGCTCTTCGACTTGATCGGCATGCATGAAGGGCGACATGCGGAAATAAATATCAGGTGCCTCCCAGAAGGTGCGCTCCTCTGCCTGGAAGCCAAAGGGGGTCAAGGTGCGGTTATAGGCGCCGCTCCTGGCTAGCCCGGCCACAAACAGATCGGAGTGGGCCAACAGATTTGCGGTCATGAAGGCGCCGTAGGAATGGCCGCCGATGGCGATCTTGTCGGGCTCAGCAACTCCCATTTCCACCACGGTCTGCACGGCAGCAGCGGCGCTGCTGACCAGTTGCTCCACGTAGGCATCATTGGGTTCAGTTTCGCCCTCACCGATAATAGGCATGGTGGGACCATCAAAGATAGCGTAGCCGCTGGCCAGAAAGGGCAGTGGTCCATTAACGCTGATGGCGTTGAACCGGTAAGGCGAGCCGCGCATCTGGCCCGCGGAGCTGGCATCTTTGAACTCGCGCGGATAGGCCCACATCAGCATGGGGAATGGGCCATCCTCCTTGGTCTTGCCCGGGGGCAGGTAAAGGGTAGCCGTGAGCATGACGCCATCATCGCGCTGATAGCGCACCACTTCCTTGTAGACATCAAGCATATGCGGGTACGGGTGCGGAAACGCAGTGAGCGCTGCCTGCTGGGTGGTATTCAGATCAAGCTGGTAATAGTTGCCAGGCGCTGTGGGCGACTCCTGGCGAATGAGCAGGGCCTGTTGATTGTTGTCTAGAAAACCCATGAACGCTGCGTAGCTCGGCGCCTCAGAGCGCCATAGTCTTTCACTGGTTTTGCTGGTCAGATTAAGGCGATCAAGAAACGGGCGGTCGCCCTCTGCTGATGCACCGACGCCAGAGAGATAGATATCGCCTGCTGCGCTGCTTAGCAGCGTAGACCTGCCATACTGATTGCGCTCGGTGATAGGCGTGCCCGGGTCGTTGTAGCGGTCTTCGGTAGAGCGGTCGAATAACAATTCCGGAGCCGCGCCACCATCGGGCGCCACGATCCAGCTCCGGGTCTGGCGCGTGCTCCACCAGGATTCATTCACCAGGGCCAGTTCGCCATGGCCCCAGGTGGTGCCGGCATAGCGCATTTCCAGTTCAATAAGTGCTTCGGGCTGGTCGCGAAACGGTGCGCTTGAAGTAAACAGGATGTCGCGAATGTCGACGTCGGCGCGCGGGTTTCCGCCATCCTGGGCTTCAACCCAATACAGGGTCGCGGGCGCGTCTGCTCGCCAGTTCATGGATCGAGGACCAGTGGGCACTGCGCCGCGACCGATCGGTACTTCCTCGGCTAGCGGCAGGCTGGCAATTTCTCGGAGCAGGTCTCCGGAGCTGTCCCAGACTTCGAGTCGGTGGGGAAAGCGGTACTGAGGCACCAGATAAGAGAAGGGCCGCTGCACTGTTTCCACCAGTAAATAATCTGCGCCAGGAGCAGGCAGGGCGCGGCGAATCAGGTCAGGCTCTCCCAATTCCTGAATGTAGCCGCTGACATCGACCATCAAAAGCTGGACCTGGCCGTAATACTCGAACAGCTCCTCGTCATGGCTGTTTTCCATCAGATCCTGATAAGTCCTGGCGGCAGCGGGTCTGCCAGTAGATTCCTGAATCACGGGGCCGGACGGCACCGCCGGTTCCTCGGGCTCAGGTCCCCGTGAATCGGGTACGGCTTTAACCAGCAGGCGAAATGAGTCCGACATCCAGCTGAACGGTGCGCCGAACAGCCCGTTCATCTCGCTGACGATGAGCCGCCTGGCTGAAGCCGAATCTACTTCCGCAAGCCACAGCTCAATGTGGTCACCCTGGTCCAGAGTGAAAGCGATGCGGGAGCTGTCTGGGGACCAGCTGACGTCTCGAATCCGGGGATTGGCGGGTAAGCCGATGATGACGCGGGAACCGCCATTTTCCAGACTCTGCAGCGTCAGGCTGTTGTAATAGCTGCTGCGGCTCCTGCCATTGTTAGCAGGATTAATCCGCAGGCCGGCGATGCGCAGCTCTGGCTGCGATAGCTCCGTGATCGAGGGCAAGCCTGGTCGCCCCAAAATCAGCATCCAGCTCTTGGCGGGGTCAACCGACACCGCTGGTGTAGGCTGCGCGTCCACAATATCGGCAATATCCAGGGGCGGAGTGAGATAGGCCTGATCCGCGTTTTGTGCTGCACCCAAACTGCTCAAAAATGAAGCTGCGATCAGCAGCACTACTTGAAAACTGGACATGCGCGGTGATTTGGCGGTCATGGTTATTGCTCCGTTAGATATCGATTACATGTACTGGTCGCTGGACTCTGCGTCTAAAACTATCGGAAGTGATTGAAACCGGCAAGGTTGAGTTCGCGGGCAGCGACTAATTGCCCTGCCGCCCAATTGTCGATAGATTGACAGTCATTCGGATGCTGTTTGGTATCATCGCAACTCCTCGAGCCAGGATACTGAGCGACCGTTTTCAGTTACTTCTATAGCCAGCAGAGCTGGTGGGTGATCGTGAGATGAATCGATTCTTATCTTGTTTTGCTTTCTTATTGGGAATGTTGAGCCCAATTCATAATTTGACTGCGGCTGACAATCAGCTTGTTGTGGTCGGTGGCACTGGCGCTGATTGCATAGAGGATCCTGGCTGCGTTAACCGCTTGCACCCTGATATTCCAATGGCGGCACGCGCGGTGCCTGGTCAGACTATTTTGTTTCATACCCGCGATGCCCGGGATGTGATCGGTGCTGCTGCGCAGCAAGGGGAGGAGCCCGATACCCTGAGTGGCGATTTTAGCCGTGTGCACCCAATCACTGGCCCTGTTCATATCGTTGGCGCAGAGGCCGGGGATGTGCTGAAAGTAACTATCAACAGCATCGATTCAGGATCCTATGCCTGGTCCACAGGCGGTAGTTCTGGATTCATTCCCGACCTGGTGGACGGCCAGAGCATGGTGATATGGCGGCTCAACAGGGAGTACGCGGAGACTGACGATATCCCGGGCATTCGCATTCCCAACGCCAGTTTCCCGGGTGTTATCACCACCTTACCCGGCGCCAACGAACACCGACGTATGCTGGAGCGGGAACAGGCCTTAGCAGACGCCGGTGGGCGGGTGTCTCTACCAATGTCGGAAGGGGCTGACCCGGTCGCATTATGTGGACCGCGCGGTCCAGCCTCTGAGGAGTGTCTGCGCACTATTCCGCCGCGAGAGCACGGCGGTAATATGGATATCCGCTACCTCAAAGCCGGCGTGTCGGTCTACCTGCCTTGCTTTATCGATGGCTGCGGCCTGGCTATTGGTGATCTGCATTATGCGCAGGGCGATGGTGAGGTTTCTGGCACCGCTATCGAAATGTCGGCCGACGTCTGGGTTACCACAGAGATCTTGAGGGATGGTCCAGACTTGTCACGTGGACCTCATTATGAAGGCTCGTCGCAACTGCTGGAAATTCCCTCCAGACGTTTCTATGCAGTTACGGGTATTCCCGTAAAAGATTCGGGTGCAGTACCGTCGTATATGGAGTATCTGAATTCTGACGTAATAGCAGGGCTGGAAAATCTCTCCAACGATATCAATCTTGCCGCGCGTAACGCCATTGAAGGTATTGTTGACTATATCTCTACGACCTATGGCTACACCCGACAGCAGGCCTATGTTATTGCCAGTGTTGCGGTCGATATTCGAATCTCGCAGCTGGTGGATGCTCCCAACGTGGGAGTTACCGCGCTGCTGCCTCTCGATATATTTATTGGTGAGTAGATCGCGTTTATTAAATTAATATACCTGACTTCTTTATAGAATCACCATGCGACGATTTACTCTGGCTGGTATGGATCTGGCGTGGGTGAGCGCGAACAATCCGACTGCTATAGCAGTAGGCACCCTGCAAGGCAACACGCTGACCCTCGATGCAGTGTTGCAGAATCTTTATGGTACAGAGAGTATTCTAAAGCATCTTGCTGGCATCGATTCTCTTCATGGTGTCACCATTGACGGACCCACAATTATTCGAAATTTCGATGGTAGAAGAGCCTGTGAGGATGAGCTGAGCCGGGTCTACGGTAGCCGCAAAGCCGGCTGCCATACTTCCAACCTGTCGCGCTATCCACACGCCGATAGTGTAATGCTGGGGGATGCGCTGGCAGCTAGAGGTTTTGCCCATCTTGGCAACCAGGATCAGCGCTGGCAGTCCGAGTGCTATCCTCATCCCGCATTGATTGAAATCTTTCAGCTGCGGGAGCGTCATTTCTATAAGAAAGGTAGGGTAGAGCAGAAGCGGCAGGGGCAGAAAGCTCTGGCAAAGATGTTGATGCGCCTGGAAAGCTCGCCAGTACTGCGTTTGCGGATACCGGGCGAGTTTCGATTTGTGTTCGAGAGTGCGGCGATCACGGCGCTGCGCGGGAAGGCTCTCAAGCATAATGAAGATGCGCTGGACGCAGTGATCTGCCTCTACATCGCGGGACTGTATCAACTGGGACACAAGGCTAGAGTGTTTGGTGATGCGGTGTCGGGCTACATTTTTGTGCCCCAGGGAGGCTGTCTACCCTGAAGCTAATTGATGAGTGCGATTTGCTTGAGGTTCAATCGCTTAGCTGCATATATTCAAGTGCCGATTCTAAAGTCTTTCGCAAGCTGCTAATTCTTTGGCATGAATTCGTCTTGTGTTCCACACTAATCTTTTGAATATTTGATGCTGTGTTAGTCAGTCAACGATTCGATTCTTGTGTGCAATAAAACGCGGCAGAAATTTTGAGTTGTTTAAAAAACATTCAGGTTGTTACTGTGTCACTGACCTTGCAGTAGTTGTGGATAAATTGTTATAAAACGATAATTCAAAAATCAATCAATTAAAGGCTTAAAGCTAAATATTTTTCAAAAAAGCATTAAGAAATATTGGCAGCCATTAAGTTTTATGTATAATCAAATCATCGTTGTTCAAAGTGATCGCTTCGGCGTAAGAACCAAAACGACTCTTCAAACAGCGCTCACGGCGCAGGAAGTAAGCCGGGAACAATCATCGAATTGCACTGTCGCTGCGGGCATGTCCTAAGCGGCTGAAAGCAAACGAGGAATGCGGAATTCAAAGGGCTGAATCGAAAGATTTAGATCGGTGAAGAAAGCAGGAATCGCAAGCTGCGAATCGATGCCCCGGAATTCTTGCTAACTGATGGAACGTTGTGACGAGTGCTTTTTCCATAGCCTCAGGATCGCCAAAGAATCTGTTCGGCCAACAGGCTTTGACGGGTCCCGGCCTAGGACTTTAAATCTGGGATTTATTTCTCAGAGGCACCCGGAAGTCACCGCAGACGCGCGAACCTTCACAGGAGCGAGCCGACGCAACGGACTATCGCTAAAGTCGCTGAAAAGTGGTCTTTGGGGATAGGCCAGGAAGCTTGCGGGCTAGGGTTAAAAGAAGAACACCAGTACCTTGTGCCTCACCGCTCAGATACTGACAGCTCAACTGATGATCCTGTAGAGGGGGCTCCGCTTGCGGTGTCCCCTCTCAAACTTTATAGCGGCCGTAAATTCCTTCTGTTTAGTCTTTTCCGGAATTATTTACTTACTCACCAGGGAGCCACGAGTCCGGTTCTAGAATTAGTGTGCCTGTCGCTAATGCCAGTCTTGCACGCAGGTCATGGAGGGTTGCTAATGCCTGCGTTGACTTCGCTCATTTACATGGGGTTAAAACAGGCCCTCCATGTTGGCTGCCTTATTAGAAAACCAATCGGCAAAGCGCGAGCAAACTGATTGCGTCCTTTCATTCTGCGTTTCGATCAAAAATCGGCAGGGCCGAGCGACTCTGTCCCCCTTTGTCTCGTGACAAAGGGGAAAAGCACTAATGAGGCGCTTAAGTCTGTTTGAGGTATCAGGCGGCCGGGAACTCGTAATCTGCAAAGGTCTTGCGCAGCCCCAGCTTGTTCAGTTTGCCAGTGGCGGTGTGGGGGAGTTCGTCGACAAATTCGACGCCGTCGGGTACGGCCATCTTGTGTAACTTATCGCGCAGAAACTCCAGCACTTCTTCACTGCTGAGGCTCTTTCCTTCCTGTAGCACACATATAAGGAGCGGGCGCTCAGTCCATCTGGGGTGGTAGCGTCCAATGACGGCGGCTTCGGCAATATCCTCGTGGTTGACCGCAGCGTTCTCTATTTCAATGGAGCTGATCCACTCGCCTCCAGACTTGATGACGTCTTTGGTGCGGTCTGTAATTTGCAGGTAGCCATCGGGGTTGATGGTGGCGACGTCGCCGGTGTTGAACCAACCTTTTTCATCTACTGGACATTCTTCATCACCCGGCACGTCAGATAGACCATAGTAGCCCTTGGCAACCCATGGACCCCGCACTTTCAGTGCGCCGAATGCTTCACCATCCCAGGGCAACTCCTCGTTGTTCTCGTCAACAATACACATTTCGATACCGAATACGCCGCGCCCCTGCAGACACTGGAGGTCGGTCATTTGCTCATCGCTGTAATCTTCCATGCCTTTCTTGAGGCTGAATATGGTGCCCAGCGGGCTGGTCTCTGTCATGCCCCATCCCTGCACCACGGTGCAGCCATGCTGTTCCCGGAATCGCTCAACAATTATGCGAGGACAGGCAGCGCCACCAACGCTCACGCGCTCAAGGCTGGGAATGGTTTTGCTGTTGGCGTCCAGGTAATCCAGGAGCCCCAGCCAGATGGTTGGAACGCCAGAGCTGAAGGTGACCTCTTCACTGGTCATCAGGTCGGTGAGGGTTTCGCCGTCTGCCATCTTGGGTCCAGGCAGAACCATTTTCATGCCAACCATGAGCGCTGCGTAAGGAGCGCCCCAGGCGTTCACATGGAACATAGGGACAACTGGTAGGGTTGTTTCCATATTGGATGCAGTAGTGACGTCGGGCAATGCGCCCGAAAGGGCATGCAGCAAGGTGGAGCGATGGCTGTACACAACCCCCTTGGGATGCCCGGTTGTGCCTGAGGTATAGCACATGCCGCCTGCTGTGTTTTCATCGAACTGTGGCCATTCGTACTCGTCGGACTGCTCTGCCAATAATTCTTCATAACATTCAACATTAGGCAGCGTGGATTCTGGCATATGTGCTCGATCAGTCATCACCACGACAGTTTCAACCTTGCTCAGGTGATCCTTTAGCGCTTCCAACAATGGCATGACCAGCACATCTACAAACAGGATTTTGTCCTCTGCATGATTGATGATGTAGGCAACTTGTTCGGGAAACAGTTTTGGGTTGATGGTGTGACAAACCATGCCGGAACCAGAGACCCCGTAATAGAGCTCCATATGGCGGAAATCATTCCAGGCCATGGTGCCTATCCTGTCACCAAATTCAGCGCCGAGGGCGGAAAGTGCATTAGCCAGCTGGCGACATCTCCTGGCAAAAGTCTTGTAAGTCTGTCGATGGCGCGGGCTATCGACAGTGACAGAAACCATTTCTACTTCCGGGAAATTCTTCTCCGCATGTTTCAGAATCGACGAAATCATGAGCTGGGAATTCATCATCAGAGCTTGCATAGCTTTTCCTTCTCTAGCATTGGGCAGTGTACATATTGATGTGTTTACCGGTTGCGGCCGCAATTATTTGGGCGGCAACAGCAAGTAGGTGTAGCTTATACGCAGAGCCTGTCGGACACAATCAGGCTGAAACTTCAGGACAGTTGGGTACTGGCTGGGAAACTTTGCACTCCTGCCGAATTCCCTTTAATCTGCAGGGACATTGACAAAAAACTGGTGCACTACCTGATGCCGGGCATGCGCGCCCGCATCGATCCCGAACTATAACTAACTTCAGATACCAATAGCGAGAATCATTTAACTCGAGGCTAGCCATGGATAAACGTGCTTTCATCAAAAACCTGGGTGTCATGGGTGCCGGCCTCTCAGGGGGATTTACTTCGCTGCGGGAAGCCGTGGCTGCGGTAGAGCATGTGTCGCCAGCGGATCTGGCCACCGATGAAGATTTCTGGCTCAAGGTCAGGGGCGACTATGAGATCAAGCCGGACTATATCAACCTTGAGAATGGCTATTACTGCTTTCTGCCGCAGCAGACTCTGGAGCATCTCATCGATCACATGCGCATGGCTAACCGGGAAGGTTCTTACTATATGCGCACGGTGCAGTTCGAAAACAAGAATAGAGTGGCGAATGCCGTGGCCGAGATTGTCGGTTGTAGCTCCGAGGAAGTGGCTATCACCCGCAATACCACCGAGTCCCTGGATCTCATCATTGGTGGTCTGGATTGGCAGCCGGGAGACGAGGCGGTCATGGCCGAACAAGACTATGGCGCTATGCTTAACCACTTTAAGCTGGTAGAGAGGCGTTATGGCACGGTCAATCGCCTGGTTTCGGTGCCCAATCATCCCAGCAGTGACGAAGAGCTGGTAGAGCTCTACGCCGCTGCGATTACAGACAAAACCCGGCTTCTGATGATTTGTCACATGATCAACATCACTGGGCAAGTTCTGCCGGTGCGCAAGATTGTGGACATGGCTCATGCCAGAGGTGTTGAGGTCATGGTGGATGGTGCCCACGCCTATTCCCATGTGCCGTTCAAAATGAGTGACTTGAACTGTGATTACTACGGCACCAGTTTGCATAAATGGCTAAGTGCGCCGCTGGGCTCAGGCATGCTGTATGTGAAGAAGGAAAAAATTGACAGGGTCTGGCCGTTGCTCGCCGAGCGCGACCTTGGCACGAATGATATGCGGCGTCTGAACCACATTGGCACCCACCCGGTGCACACAGATTTGGCCATTCTGAACGCGATCCAGTACCAGAACACTCTGGGGCTGGAGCGTAAGGCGGCTCGCCTGCAGCACCTTCAGCACTTCTGGACCAGCCAGCTCAGGGGGTTGGCTAATGTGATTATTAATACCCCGGCGGAGTTACATCGCCATGGCGGCATCGGCAATGTAGGCATCGAAGGCTTGGAGCCAGCTGAGCTGGCCGAGCGACTGATGAACGAGCATAGAATCTATACTGCGGCAATCAATCGGCCAGGCGTTCGCGGTGTGCGGGTGACGCCAAACGTTTACACGACCAAGGGCGAACTCAATGCCCTGGTGTCTGCCATCAAGACCTTGAGCGCTTAGCTTGGCAGTAAAAGTATCTCTCGCAAGAAAAGTGCAGGCCTGATTTTAATCAGGTTTAACGAGTTGTCAGATCGAGTCATCATGGCCGCTGCTAACTATGCCGGTTCGGATTGTTCACAAAACTGAAAGGGTTTTGTGGTAGCTTTGAGGTGTCGGCGAAGCGGTGTTTCTTCGCGAGATTCAGCGACTGTGCCAGCGCATGTATTGACGTATGTTTCGAAGTAAATTTTGAAGTAATTTTTAAAGTAAGTTTCGAGGCAAACAGCGAAGCTTCTAGCTTCAAATATTGAACTCAGCCATAGAAAATTTTCCCAATGCCCGATCCACAGTCTTTGTCCCAGCGCAAAACCAAGATAATTGCGACAGTCGGTCCGGCATGCGATGACGTCGCAACGCTTGAGGACATGATTCACGCAGGGCTCAATGTGGTGCGGCTGAACCTCTCCCATGGAGACTATGAAAGCCACGCCAATCGGGTGGCACAGGTAAGACAGGCGGCATCTAATGTGGGTGCGCACGTTGCCATTATGGTCGACACCAAAGGTATCGAGGTCAGGACCGGGCTGCTTGAAGACGGTCCAGTTTTTCTGGAAGCGGATCAGACCTTCACGCTTTTTGCCGATGATCGCAAAGGCAACCTGGCAGGTGTGTCGGTTAGCTACCGAAAATTATCAGCCGGTGTCAAAAAGGGTGACGTGATACTGCTCGACGATGGTGCGATCGAGCTGAGCGTTGCCGCAGTCAACGCGGCTGCAATCGAATGTGTGGTGGTGCATGGGGGGATGCTCGGTGAGAGAAAGGGAGTCAACTTGCCGGGTGCTCAGCTGGCAATTAGCGCAATCAGCCCGGAATTCCTGGAAAATCTCGAGAACGAAATTGACTTTGCTGTCGCCCAGCAGGTGGATTATATGGCGGCTTCTTTCGTGCAGTCCGGCAGCGAAATCCAGGGGATTCGAGACAGGCTGAATGCGCGCGGCAGCAATATTCCAATCATCGCCAAGATCGAGAATCAGGCCGGCGTCGACAACGTCGAAGCGATCGTGGCGGCCGCAGACGGCATCATGGTAGCGAGAGGCGATCTGGGTGTGGAATTGCCTTTGGCAGAAGTGCCAAGTACCCAGAAAAAGCTGATTCAATGCTCGGTGACAAACGGCAAGCCTGCGGTCACGGCAACCCAAATGCTGGCCTCCATGGAGACCAACCCCAAACCCACCCGGGCGGAAGCCAGTGATGTGGCCAATGCGATTCTCGACGGTACCTCCGCAGTTATGCTGTCCGGTGAGACGGCGGTTGGACAGTATCCGGTGGTGGCTATACAAACAATGTCCGCGATCGCACTGCGGGCAGAAGCGTCATTGCGGGAATTTGGCTTCCTGCAAACCATCAGGATGACTGAGGCCGCCAAGATTGCCGAGGCTATCGGGCAAGCGGCAGCGCGTCTGGCCGAGCAGCTGCAGGCCGCCGCCATCATCACCTTGACGGATAGCGGGTATACGGCGCGCTTAATCTCGAGACATCGGCCAGAGAGTTTAATCCTGGCAGTAACCGCGTCTGACAGAGTAGCGCGCCGCCTGGCCATGAACTGGGGAGTTATTCCGTTGCTTTATGATGAGGAAAATGCGGATAGTGATGAATCGCGGACCAGGTTCGGCTGCGGGCGTGCTCGCGAATTGGGCCTCCTCGAGACAGGCGATGTAGTCGTAATCACCCACGGCACACAGCAGGGTGCAGGCGGCACCGATTTGATACGCGTGCTGGAAATCGACTAGCTTAGCCAGGGCTGATTGAATTCAAGGCCTTGTTGCTTTCACAGTCGCAGAGGTTTTACCTCTCTGATTCGGTTCGATTCTTGATCAGGTCGATCCAGCTTAGCCCAAATCTTTATTAGTTCATTGTACTCAGCACCGCCGAGTCGGTGTAAACTGCGCGCTGACCTTGGCGCCAATATTTACCGCGGGAGAAACCCATGAAGAAAGACACTATCGCTATTCACGGCGGTTACGAAACCGATGCCACCACCAAGTCAGTCGCCGTGCCAATATTTCAGACCGTCGCCTATGAATTCGATGATGCCCAACATGGTGCCGATCTTTTCAACCTGGCGGTGCCTGGCAATATCTATTCGCGCATAATGAATCCAACCAACGACGTGTTAGAGCAACGCGTTGCTGCCATGGAAGGGGGGCTTGCGGCATTGGCCGTGGCATCCGGCATGGCGGCCATCAACTACGCGATCCTCACGCTGGCGAAGGCTGGCGACAACATCGTTTCCACACCGCAGCTGTATGGCGGTACCTATACGCTGTTTGCACATATGCTGCCGAGCCAGGGCATTGAGGTACGATTCGCAGAAGACGACTCTGCAGAGGCGCTGGAAAAACTAATCGATGACAAAACCAAGGCGGTGTACTGCGAAACAATAGGTAATCCGGCTGGTAATATTATTGATCTCGAACCAGTTTGCGCTGCCGCGCATAAACACGGCGTCGCTGTGATTGTGGATAACACGGTTGCAACCCCAGCGCTGTGCAACCCCATTGAGTTCGGTGCTGATATCGTGGTGCACTCTCTGACCAAGTATATTGGGGGACATGGCACTTCTATAGGTGGTGTGATTGTTGATTCTGGCAATTTCCCGTGGGCTGAGCATGCTCAGCGCTATCCAGAGCTGAATGAGCCTGAACCTTCCTATCATGGTGTGGTTTACACCGAGGCTCTGGCAGA
>CENZ01002647.1_pt1 | contig 27482 bp, 24 predicted proteins | sample 361341 | NCBI WGS metagenome assembly CENZ01 (sample SAMEA2619782, study PRJEB7988) | marine metagenome | biome: marine biome (ENVO:00000447); feature: deep chlorophyll maximum layer (ENVO:xxxxxxxx); material: "saline water (ENVO:00002010), including plankton (ENVO:xxxxxxxx)" | depth 50 m
CATGGTTACAGCTCAAGTAACTCAAGCTAAAAATCTAGTTAAATGTGTTCATAATTCTGGTGTTGATGTTGGATCATTAGTTCTGGAACAGGTTGCATCTAGTGAAGCAGTTTTAACTCCCGACGAAAGAGATGTAGGTGTTGTTTTATTAGATTGTGGTGGAGGAACAACTGATATTGCGGTTTTTTGTGACGGCTCTATCAAATATACTAGCAACATAACAATTGGTGGAGATTTTCTTGATAATGATATCTCTTTTGGTTTAGGTGCTTCAAAGCAAGTTGCTAAAGAAATCAAAGAAAGATATGGTATAGCTTCTGCTGATTTGGTTGATCAAGATGAAGAAGTCAAAATTGATAAAATTGCAGGTGCAGGAAGAAAAAAAATAACAAAAAATGAATTAGCTAATATAATAGAACCGAGATTGGAAGAAATTTTTACGATGGCAAGAAGGGAAATGATGAGGTCAGGATACTATGACATGCTTCCAGCCGGTTGTGTTATTACTGGAGGATCAATGGCTATCAAAGGAGCAGACTATTTGGCTCAAAAAATACTCAATATGCCTGTTAGATTAGGTGTTCCAAATCAAATTACCGGCTTAGAAGAGCTTGTTGCTAAACCTGAATGTGCTACTGGTGTTGGACTTTTAGTTTGGGGTTCAAAAAATGCAGTTGCATCAAAAAATCAAAAAATTCGTATTCGTGAAGCTCAAGTATTTAAGAGAGTCTTTAACACAATGAAAACATGGTTTTCTGATCTTTTTTAGTTCAACAGACTATTATTTTAATCATTCCTAAGATATAATTATACCAAATATAGTATTTTAACACATATCTTAATACCATATATAGATATTAAGGAGAAATATATGCCTACATTCGAATTTTCAGGTGAAATATCAGGGTCTCAAACGGACAACCTTTTTGAAAATCTTGGAGCAAAAATTAAAGTAATTGGTGTTGGTGGTGCTGGAGGAAATGCAATCAACTCAATGATATCTGAAAATATTACAGGTGTGGAATTTATTGCGGTTAATTCAGACTTCCAAGATCTACAAAAATCAAAGGCTAAAAGAGTTATTCAGATTGGAAAAAATATTGCAAAAGGTTTAGGTGTTGGGGGAGATCCAAGCCTTGGAAATGAATGCGCAAAAGCTGATCAAAATGATATTACTGAAGCTCTTCAAGGCTCTGATATGGTTTTTATAACTGCAGGAATGGGTGGTGGAACTGGTACTGGAGCATCTCCTGTAGTAGCTAAGCTAGCAAAAAATGCAGGAGCATTAACAATTGCAATCGTTACAAAGCCATTTGAGTTTGAGGCAAACAAAAGAATTTCACAGGCTGAAAATGGAATTCAAGAATTAACACAAGAAGTTGACTCTATTATAGTTATACCAAATGACAGGCTTAAAGATGTTCAACAAATTACTGGAATTGTAGATTCTTTTAAAGCTGCTGATGGCGTACTAACTAAAGCTGTAAGAGGGATAGCAGATATCATTGTAGGATCAGGATTTATTAATGTAGATTTTGCGGATGTCAAAAAAATCATGAGAGAGAGTGGAGGTAAAGCTCTCATGGGTACAGGTGAAGGCGAAGGGACATCCAGAGCTGTTGAAGCTGCGGAAAATGCTATAACAAGCCCACTGCTAGAAGACATATCGATTGATGGCGCTACAGGAATATTAATTAATGTTACAGCTTCAAGTAATTTTACAATTGATGAATTAAATGAAGCTTGTAATCATATTAAATCAAAAGCAAGCAGAAGTGTTGAGCTTATATTTGGCCTAGTATTAGATGAATCCTTAGGTGATAAAGTAAGGATAACAGTAATAGCAACGGGTATAGATGGTGATTCACCTGCTAGAAATCAAGCTTTAGCCCAAAATCCAATAATTGAAGATGATCCAAACCAAGAAAGTTTTGACTTGGATGAAACAATTGAGAATATGGAAACTAGTGATTCCAATAGTGAAGGAAATGGAAGTTCAGAAATTGATGAGCTTCATCCTCTAGGTGATGATGAACATTTTGAAATACCTGCATTTCTAAGAAAACCTAAAAAATAATTATTGCTTACCAGCATTGCTCCATAAAGATTCCAATTGGTAATATTCTCGTGCATCTTTATGAAAGAGATGTATCATTATATCTCCAGTATCAATGATTACCCAACTAGGAGAAGAGAGACCATCAGTTTTTGTCTCTATTTTTAATTCTTTTTTTAATAATAAATTAATATGCTCAGAAAGTGCTTTAACTCCTCTCTCTGAATCCATTGAGGCCACTATAAAATAGTCAGAGAAAGATGAGATACCTTTTGTATCTAAGACAACAGGGTTTATTGCTTTCTTAGAATCTAACTCATTAATTATTTTATTTAAAATATTGGATAAATCATTCATTAAAAATACAACTTATTTTTGATAATATAATCGTAAACTTGATTGCTAAGAAATCGCTTAACTTTCTTTTCATCAAAAGACTTTAACATTAATCTTAGTTCTTTAGATGAAATGTTAATTTCTTTCTTAAGTGATAGCTGAATAATTTTCATCTTTGTTATATTATTATAATAAATCAACATTCCTTTATAATTAAGTTTTCTTGAATAAATTTTGGTATCAATAAAATTGGGGGAAAATTTAAATTTGGGTCTTGAAACGAATACAACATTTACCAAATTTAACAAATCCAAATATTTATACCATTCATTGAAATTTAAGGATATATCAGAGCCAAGAAAAAAATAATAGTTGTGGTTTCCATTTATAGAGATGATTTTCTTTAAACTATTATAAGAATAATGTTTTTTAGCAGAATCTTTTTCAAGATCTGATATTTCAAAGTCACAATTTAAATTAAGAGAGATATTAATCATATTATGAATATGTTCAAAATTTTTAATAGAATTCTCTTTGTAATAAGGGTTTAAATTAGGAAGTATAATGACCTTTTTTAAACCAAATAATTTGGTTGAAGTATTGATTAGATTCACATGGCCCAAATGAATTGGATCAAAAGTTCCACCAAATATACCTACTCTCATTTAGTTATTTTAACCCTAAAACTATTACCAATTCTCTTTACTTCACTTTTACAGTCTGAACTAATATCAACAAGCTTATCTAAAGAATCTGTCATAGAAATACTATTTTTTCCGTATAAAGTTTTTACATAATAAAAAATAATTTCATCCCATAAATTATTTTTTATAAAACTTGAAAATACTTGTCCACCACCCTCAACTAATACTCTTTGTAAATTTAACTTATAGAGCTCATTAATGATTTTTCTTGGAGTAATGCTTTTTAAAGTTTTTATTTCTACACCCATATTTTTTAGTTTTTTCTCTTTTTTATAGTTCTCTATTTTTTCTGTAAAAATTACAGGATTATTTCCAGTTTTAAAAACATTTGAATTAATTGGACTTTTCAAATGAGAGTCTAAAATTATAGGTTTCGGTTGTATAAAATCTTTTGATCCTTTTCCCCTATACGTTAATAATGGGTTGTCCATCTTAAGCGTATTGATACCAATCAAAACCGCATCGTGAATATTTCTTAATTTATTTGCATCTGACTGCTGTTTTAAATCTCCAACATCTCGTGATGTTTTAATTCTTGAGAAAATTTTTCCATCTAAACTTGAACAAATCTTCAATGTTATTCTTGGTCTTTTATGTTGAATAACAGTTTCAAAGCCCTTATTTATTTCAGTTAAAGAATTTTTCAAATTTATCATCTCAACTTTAATTCCGCTCTTCTTTAATTTCTCAATCCCCCGTTTATTAACTAATGGATTTGGATCATATGAACTAAAATATACTTTCTTAAAACCTTTATTGATTATCATGTCTGTGCAAGGTGGTGTTTTTTTATTTTTATGACAACAAGGCTCAAGTGTCACAAATAAAGATGAATTTTTAACATTATATTTTTTCTTTTCTGCATCTTTTATAGCAACTATTTCTGCATGATCCCCACCAAATTCATTATGGAACCCTTTTCCAATTATTTTTCCATTTTTAACTATCAATGCTCCAACTAATGGATTTAGTCCTGTTTTATTAAGACCTCCTTTTGCAAGCTCAAAAGCTTGAGTCATATATTGAACAATATTAGTATTTTTCATTTAAATAGTGCCTTACTAAAGTCTGAAGGGTCAAAAGGAACTAAATCCTCAAGTTTCTCACCAACTCCTATAAATTTAATTGGTAAATCGAAGTCCCTCGAAGTTGAAATTGCAAATCCTGCTTTTGATGAACTATCTAGCTTTGTAATAATAATGCCTGTCAATTTTATTACTTCTTTAAATTTTTCTATTTGGCTAATTGCATTCTGTCCAGAAGTACCATCTAAAACTAGCAATGTTTCTAATGGTAATGAATTTGTTTTTTTAATTATTATATCTTCTACTTTTTTAATCTCTAACATTAAATTAGAATTATTGGCTAATCTTCCAGCTGTATCAATTATTAAAATTTCAATATTTTGCTTTGAAGCTTCATCAAGTGCGGAATATACTACAGATGCAGGATCTTTTAGATCGTTTGAGAAAAAGGATACATTTGATCTTTCAGACCAAACTTTTAATTGGTCAATCGCAGCTGCTCGGAAAGTATCAGCAGCAACTAACATAATTTTTTTATCGCTTATCTTTGTTAAAAGACCTGATAGCTTTCCAACTGTTGTAGTTTTTCCACTTCCATTAACTCCTGAAATTAAAATTACAGATAATCCACTAGGGTTTAGATTTAGCTCTAGGTCATCCCTCCTTAAAATTTTATCAACCTCATCACTAATTAGATTTAAAAAAAATTCTTCTGTAGGTTCATTCTCAAATTTCTCGTCTCTAATTCTCTTCTTAATGTTATCTATTAAAATTTGAGTTGTTTTTACACTAACATCAGACATTATCAAAGCTTCTTCAAGAAGCTCTATGGTATTGTCGTCAATTTTCACTGATTGTTTTAAAACTGAAGAGACAATTTGTTTAATATTATTACTACTATCAGATAATTTATCTTTTATAGAGGTAAAAAAACCTTTTATTTTCCCAAACATAAAAATATTCTGTCTCTATTTTTATAATTTATCAATAAAGATGTTAAACAATTGCAATTCATTTATAATTAATAAGCCATATGAAAAACGAATTTGCTCATTTACACCTTCACTCTCAGTTTTCGTTACTAGATGGGGCAATCAAATTTGATGAACTTTTTGAAGAAGTAAAACGTCAGGGGATGCCATCAGTTGCACTTACCGATCATGGTAATCTTTTTGGAGCCTATGAATTTTATAAAAAGGCTAAAGAAAATGATGTAAAGCCTATAATTGGATGTGAAGTATACATAGCAAAAGATCATACAAATAAAACGAACGAGAATAACAAAACTCATCATTTAACTGTATTAGCAATGAACCTTGAGGGATATGAGAACTTATGTTCGCTAGTATCTTTTGGGCATTTACAGGGATTTTACAGAAAACCAAGGATAGACAAAAAATTATTATTTGAAAAATCCAATGGTCTAATAGTTTTAAGTGGTTGTTTAAATGGGGAGGTTTCTCATAATATCTTAAAAGGTAGAAAAGATGAAGCAATAAAAGTTGCTTCAGAGTTTAAGAACATTCTAGGAGATAGATATTTTATTGAGATACAAGGAACTTGTCTTAAAGAACAAGTAAGAGTTAACAAAGTTTTAAAAGAAATAGCTGAAAAACTAGATATAAAAGTTGTTGCAACAAATGATTGTCATTATTTGACTAAAAACGATTTTAATTCACACGATACACTTTTATGCATCCAAACAAATGCCTTAGTAAAAGAAGAAAAAAGATTTAGGTTTAACGGGAATGAATTCTACTTAAAATCTAAACAAGAAATGATGGATGCTTTAGGGGGAGATGAAGAGTCAATTGACAATAGTATCTTAATTGCAGAGAGATGTGATATCAAATTTGAAACTGATGATTATAGGCTCCCAAAAATTGATGGAGATATTAATTACGATGGAATTAGAGAGGTCAGCGATAAGTCATTAGAAGATAAAATTAATTCCGGTTTCATAAACAAAAATGACAAGCCTTTATACAAAGAAAGAATTAATCATGAAATTGGTATAATTGAAAAAATGGGATTTGAAGGATATTTCCTTGTCGTCTCTGACTTTATTAATTATGCAAAAAATAATAAAATTCCAGTCGGGCCAGGTAGAGGGAGTGCGGCAGGAAGCCTTGTAGCATTCCTTTTAGATATTACTGAAGTGGACCCAATAAAGCATGGGCTAATTTTCGAACGTTTTTTGAATCCTGAAAGGATAAGTATGCCGGATATAGATATTGATTTTTGTGGTGAAGGACGCGATGAGGTGATTAAGTATGTAACTTCGAAATATGGTAAAGATAAAGTTGCCCAAATTGGTACATTTGGAACAATGTCTTCAAAAGCAGTAGTAAAAGATGTTGGTAGGGTTTTAGGTTTTTCATTCGCTGATGTAAACAAGTTAACAAATATGATTCCATCTTTCAGAGGAAAAGTTTATAGTCTTCAGGAATGTTATAAGAAAGTAAAAGAGTTTAGGGAATTAGTTGAAAAAGATTCATCATTTACTGAGCTTTATAACTTAAGTGTGAAGTTAGAAAACTCTGTAAGACATTCTTCAACCCATGCAGCAGGAGTAGTTATCTCAGATGAACCCTTAGATAAAATGATTCCTCTTTATAAAGGCTCAAAAGATGAGACCGTTACTCAATACGACATGAATGCTGTTGAAGAATTAGGTTTTGTAAAGTTTGATTTTTTAGGTTTAAAAACTTTAACCGTAATAAAAAAAGCTAAAGAATTTATTAGAATCAAAAATCCGCTTATTGATGAAGAAATAAATAAGGCTGATTTAAACGATTCTAAGATTTACGATCTTCTTGCAAAAGGTTTAACTAGAGGAATATTTCAGATTGAATCCACTGGTATGAAGGATGTACTTAAAAATCTAAAAGCAGATAAGTTTGATGATATAGTAGCACTTCTTGCACTTTATAGGCCTGGGCCACTTGATAGTGGAATGGTGGACGAATATATTTTACGAAAAAATGGAAAAACTAAAACAAAATATCCAACTCCTGAGCTAGAAGAGATTTTAAAGGAAACGCATGGGCTATTTGTATATCAAGAACAAATAATGAAAACAGCATCCGTTCTTGCAAATTTTACTTTAGGAGATGCAGATTTGCTAAGGAGAGCCATGGGCAAGAAAAAAGCATCTGAGATGTTGGCACAAAAAGAGAAATTTTTAAAGGGTGCCGACTCAAATAAAATTGATAAAAATTTAGCAAAGGAAATATTCGATACTATGGAAAATTTTGCTGAATATTCATTTAATAAAAGTCATAGTACAGCCTATGCCTATATAACATTTCAAACTGCATATCTTAAAGCATATTACCCGTGTGAATTTATGGCTTCACTCATGACCACTGAAATGAATAATTCAGAAAAAATTGTATCTGATATAAGAGAATGTAAAGAAATGAATATAGAGATATTACCCCCGAATATTAATGAAAGTGGATCAGGTTTTACACCTCTTGAGAGTTCAATAAGTTTTGGCTTAAATGGAATCAAAAATCTAGGCAGTAACATTGTTAAGAATATTGAAGAACTAAGGAAAGAGAAAAATAAATTTGAAAACATATTTGAGTTTTTAAATGTAATAGACTCAAGAAAAATGAATAAAAAAACTCTAGAGAGCCTTATCAAATCTGGTGCACTTGATTCTTTTGGTTTTAATAGAGCAACACTATTTGAAAATATAGAAGTTCTTCAGTCGAATGTAGGGGTAAATAATAAAAAACAAAATGATAAACAAGAAACTTTGTTTAGCAATGAAGAAATGTATTCAATACCTGAAATTAATATGAAAGAGGAATGGTCAATTTTTGATCTAAGTAAATATGAAATTGAAACTTTAGGCTATTCAGTGAGTGTTAATCCTTTGGATGCTGTGATGGACAAAACTGAACATCTAACCTTCAAGAAGATAAGTTCACTAAAAAACTTAAAAGATAAGTCTATTGTAACAATAGCCTCGTTTATTACATCATTAGACATTAAAAGTTCAAAAAAGAATGCAAAAAAATATGCAATTATTAATTTTGAAGATACATCTGGGATTATAGAGGGATTGATTTTCAATGATGAAATTGAGAAACATGAGGAAAAATTAAAATTGGGAACACCACTTCTCATAACTGGAACTATAGAAAACAATGATGATAGTTTTAAAATTATTGTAAATAGTTTTAATGGTAATGATTCAATAAGAGAAATTAAGACTTTATCTTTACCATTAAGAGTTTATTTGAAAAATGATATTACAATTGAAGAATCATCCAAATTAAAATCTATACTAACAAAGTACCCTGGCGAATCTACGATGGAAATAATATGCAAGAATAGTGGCTTAAAAGCAAGAATATTAATTGAAGATTTTAGAATAAATAATTGTGATGAATTGAAAAAAGAAATCGAAAAAATTAATTGTTTTTCTTAACATGATCAATTTTAATTAAAATGTCCTTTACTTTTTGTGGTTTACTTGTGGAAACAAATACCTCTTGATTAGAATTACCAGATGTTGCATTAAGCTTACATCCGACCACAATATTTCCAGAACCTTGAATCAGCTCTCGGCCCCAGCTTATTTTTAAGTTTTCTCCTGTACCTTTACCAACTTTAATTACACCTGGAGTTATTAAAGTAACATCATCCAATGGCTCAATATATTTCTTCAAAAAATTGTCTAAATGCTTGATCCTTGAATGCTTTCTCATTATTTTACCGTCTCTATTTTTCTTTTGGGCCATGATTACACCTCCTCAAGGTCAGATATAAAAACCTTCTTCCTATATCCACTATCAAATTCCACGGTTACAACTTCATCATACTCATCAATTTCAGAATCAATTATATAACCTTGCCCAAATTTATAATGAAAAACTCTATTGGATTCATCAGAAACTTGTTGACTTTGTTGTAAAATATTCACTTCCTCACATGAAGAGATTTCATCTAAAAATTGTGAAGCATTGGAGTAAATAATAGAGCCAAATTGTCTTCTCATCTTACAATATGACAAATGAAGATAATTAATAGCTCTAGTCATTGCCACATAGCACAACCTTCTTTCTTCTTCCAGCTCTCCAATTGAATACATAGCCCTCGAATGAGGAAAAAGCCCTTCTTCTAATCCAACTACATAAACAGATTGAAATTCAAGCCCTTTCGCCAAGTGGACTGTCATTAATGTTACATAGGAAGAATCAGGGTTCATTTGATCAATCGACGAAGAAAGCATAATGGAATTTAAAAACTCATTTATATCTGGCTTATCAATACCCTGCTCATACTCAGATATAAAATTTAATAGTTCTGAAACATTTCCTAGACGATCCTCATCATTTAAAAAATCAAAATAACTAATATTTTTCAAAAACAATTCAAAACTTTCTGAAATAGATTTATAGGTTTCAAGATTCAATTTAAAGGAACTAATCTCTTTGATTAAGTTGCTAATGCTTGAGAATGTTTTTTTCGAAAAAACATTAGAGTTTAAACATGTCTCCAGTGTCTGTAAAAAATTATTCTCAGAATTTTGAAAAATGGATTTTAGTTTTTCTAAAGTCTTCTTTCCTACACCCCTAGAGGGAATGTTTATTATTCGATCAAAGGCTATTTCATCATTAGGGTTGGAAATGAATTTTAAAAAAGAAAGACAATCTTTAACTTCAGATCGCTCATAGAAACTTATGCTTCCAAAAATCCTATACTGAACACCCAGCTTTCTAAACTCCTCTTCGAGAACCCTACTTTGTGCATTAGTTCTATAAAAAACTGCTACATCTTGGAATTTGTAATTTTTCTTATTGTCATAAATTTTACAAGCTATTGATTTTGCCTCTTCACGATCATCTGAATACTCCTGAAGATCGACCATCGAGCCAGCTGAATTACTTGTCCACATTTTTTTTTCTAATCGTTCAGAATTGTTCATAATTAAAGAGTTTGAAACATTCAAAATTTGTGGCGTTGATCTATAATTTTGTTCTAATTTATATATTTTAGTTTCAGGAAAATACTTTTTAAAATTTAAAATATTATCTATATTAGCTCCTCTCCATCCATATATTGATTGATCCTCATCACCAACAGCAAATAAATTTTTTTCTGGACTTGCCAAAAGATTAATAAGTTTAAATTGAATTATGTTTGTATCTTGATATTCATCAACGAATACATATTTAAACAAATTTTGCATTTTCACTTTAAAAGATTCATTTTTGGTCATCAATTCATAAAACTTCAAAATAAGATCTCCAAAGTCCATTGAATTCGATTGCTCAAGAGTTGATTGATATTTTTTAGCAATTTGTAGTTCTTTTTCATCGTCAAACTCCCACTCATCATACAAATGACTATTCTTTAAAGAATCAATCTTTCCCCTCATCCTTAATGGGTCATATTTATTATTATCATGGTCTAAATCTTTAATAATTTTTTTTAATAATTTTAATTGATCTGATGGATCATATATTGAGAAATTGCTATTAAAAGTACCTCCTAACATTGCACTATTAATCCTCAAAATCTTATATGAAATAGAGTGAAAAGTACCAACCCAAGGGAAATCTATCTTTGAGCCTATAATTTTTTCAATTCTGGCTTTCATCTCGTTAGCTGCCTTATTAGTAAATGTAAGACCTAAAATTTGATTTGAACCACAAAGTTTATCTCTAATTAAGGAAGTAATTTTTAGAGTTAATACCCTTGTTTTACCGGATCCTGCACCTGCCAAAACCAATGCTGGGCCAGAACTATGAGAAATAGCTTCAATCTGATTTTTGTTCAAATTATCTTCTGAAATTAATGTAAAAACATTTGAATTCTTCATCTAAACCATTAGTTTATACTATTTTCTTGACAAAGTAGGTATCGTGTTTATCTTCTAAATATTAAAATTTTAATAAAAATGGAATTATTGGAGGGTTTTTATGAATATTAAACCTTTGTATGACAGGATTTTAGTTAAAATTAAAAGTCCTGAGGAAACTACAAAAGGCGGTATAATCATTCCAGATGCGGCAGAAGCAGAAAACAAACCTCAAGAGGGTACTGTTGTTGGAACTGGTGAAGGAATGTTATTACAAGACGGAACTACGAAACCATTAGATATTAAAGAAGGTGACGTAGTATTGTTCAATAAATATGGTGGAATGGAACTTTCTCTAGGTGATGGAAATTATATTTTCTTGAAAGAAGATGAAGTTTTAGGCGTTATAGAATAATTTAGGAGGTTATTATAAAATGGCAAAAGATATTTTATTTGGAACAGAAGCTCAATCACTTATTAAAGAAGGGGTTGATAAGCTTGCAAATGCTGTAAAAGCAACATTAGGACCTAGAGGTAGAAATGTTTTAATCGAAAAAACTTTCGGAGCACCAGTAGTAACAAAAGATGGTGTTACAGTTGCTAAGGAAATCGATTTAGAAAATAAGTTTGAGAATATGGGTGCACAAATGGTAAAAGAAGTTGCATCTAAAACTAATGATGTAGCTGGTGACGGAACAACTACAGCTACAGTCCTTGCTCAAGCAATATTTAGAGAGGGTATTAAACTAACTGCTGCTGGACATGATCCTATGAAGCTCAAAAGAGGTATTGATAAAGCTGTAACAGCTACAATTGAGGAAATAAGAAAATTATCCACTCCAGTAAAAAGCAAAGAAGATATTTCAGCTGTTGCTACAGTATCAGCCAATGGTGAGGAAGAAATTGGACAAATCATTGCAGATGCTATGGAAAAAGTAGGTAAAGATGGTGTTATTACAGTTGAAGAAGGTAGAAGTATGGATACAACTCTAGATGTTGTTGAAGGTATGCAATTCGATAGAGGCTATTTAAGTCCTTACTTGGTTACAGAACCAGAGCGTATGACAATCGAATTAGATGATCCATATATTCTAATGTATGAAAAGAAAATTGGTAATATGAAGGATTTAGTTCCTCTATTAGAAGAGGTAGCTAAAACTTCAAAACCTGTGCTTATAATGGCTGAAGACATAGAAGGTGAAGCTCTTGCTACTTTAGTAGTCAATAAAATGAGAGGTACATTAAAATGTGCTGCCGTTAAAGCTCCAGGTTTTGGTGACAGAAGAAAAGATATGTTAGCTGATATAGCAGTTTTAACAGGTGGAACAGTAATAGTCGAAGAAGCTGGTATGAAACTAGAATCAGCTACTCTTCAACATTGTGGAACAGCAAAGAGAGTTGTTATCGACAAAGACAATACAACTATAGTTGGTGGAGCTGGTAAAAAAGCTGAAATCACAACAAGAATAAATCAGATCAAAGCTCAAATTGCTGATGCATCTGGTGAATATGATAGAGAGAAACTTCAAGAAAGACTTGCAAAACTTGCTGGTGGAGTTTCCGTTATCAATGTTGGTGCTGCAACTGAAGCTGAAATGAAAGAAAAGAAAGCTAGAGTTGAAGATGCTCTTAATGCAACTAGGGCTGCTGTCGACGAAGGTATTGTACCTGGTGGAGGAGTTGCTTTAGTTAGAGCAATAAAATCCTTAGATAAATTTGCAACAGGTGATGATGAAGAACAAGCTGGTGTAAATATTATCAAAAGAGTTCTTGAAGAGCCTATTAGGGGTATTGCAGGTAACGCAGGTGCTGATGGTTCTATAGTTGTTGAAAAAATTAAAGACGGTAAAGGTAATTTTGGATTTAATGCTGCATCTCTTGAATATGGGGACATGATTAAATACGGTATTGTTGATCCAGCTAAAGTTACTAGATCTGCTATTCAGAATGCTGGTAGTGTTTCATCGCTTCTTTTAACTACTGAAGCAATGATTGTAGATAAACCAGAAGAAAATGATGGTGGAGGAGCTGGTCCTGCTGGTGGCGGAATGCCAATGGGCGGAATGGGCGGAATGCCAGGAATGATGTAAATATCAAATTCTATATAAAAAGGGGCTATATTGCCCCTTTTTTTTTGCCTTTTTATAGTTGGTCACTAACTAAAAGATGATATTTAAGTTCTTCGGAATATATGTGATAAGTTAAATCAATAACTTTTTTATTAAGTTTGTGGTTATATTCTAGAGATAATTCTTTTAAAAGATAAGCTAATCTTTCCCACTCAGTCGCTAAAGACAGCATTAAGTTGAACAAGCCCAAATTTTTAATTTTAGAAGACTTCTTCTCGGCAATCTTTAAAAAATCTGAATATATACATCTAAAGCCACCACCTTTTGAGCCTCTTCTAGCAATTATTTGATAAGCAAACCTGTAAGCACTGGATTTATCTTTTAAATTGCTCCAATTTTCTAAATTTTTAACCCAATCTAATATTGAAAATACTGAACTAGTCCCTCGTAAACTATTCTGTCCATTTAAAAAATTCATAGAATTCAATTTAATTGCTTCATAAATTAAATGATTAATATCTTTAAAGGGAGCAAATGAATCAATGGTAAACCAATTATATTGTAGGGGATACGGTTCAGCTTTTGAGGACCTTGATAAATCCAAATCCTTATATGAAACTTCTTTTAAATCCTTAAAATTAGTATCAGATAAAATAAATTTTTTATGAATATCATCGTATCCAACACACACTACGACATGTCCAGGGAAATGTATTTTAGAATTATAATATTTTAAATAAAATAAATCAGTTTGAAGGAATACTGGTTGTAAATTATCCAAACTTTGTTTAAGTTTTTTTTCTGCTTCTTTAGGTGATGACTCCTTTAACCATTTATAAGCTTTATTATTTTTAGAGAAAAAATTGGGCTCCATATCCGGTGCACGAAGATGAATCACCTCTGATGGAAAAGATTTGGATAACTTATTATAAAAGAATCCAAGACCTGCTCCCAAACCAAAACAAATCTCTTCGGGATAGTTAACACCGTAATAATTTATAACATTCTGTATTGCTACGGAGCCACAATGAACACCTGTTTTATTTTCCCAATCTAGAATTTGCATCTTGTGCCTGATACCTTTTCCAATAAATTTAAAACTAAATTTTTCATTTTTTCTAAAGATTCTTCTGAATTACTCTCGAATCTCATACTTAGAGCTGGCTGAGTATTTGAAGCTCTAACCAAGCCCCAACTGTTAGAATCTTCGATTCTAATCCCATCAATATCAATTAAAGAATACTCTTGATTTAATTTTTTAAGCTCATCTGATAAGTCGTTTATAATCTGGAACTTTTTATCCTCCGGAAAATCTAATCTGATTTCAGGTGTTGAAAACATTTTAGGTATATCGTCCAAAATAACAGATAATTTTTTAGTGTTACCGGATAGAATTTCAATAAATCTTAATGCTGCATAAATTGCATCATCATAACCATGATGTTTATCGGAGAAGAAGATATGTCCACTCAGTTCACCCGCTAAAGGAGCTTTTTCTTCTTTAATTTTTCTTTTAATATTTGAATGACCCGTCTTCCACATTACAGGTACTCCTCCGTTTTTTTTAATTTCATCAAATAAAATTTTAGAACATTTAACTTCACCAATAATTTTTGAGTTAGGCCAATTTAACAAAATAGACTTTGCAAGTATTGCTAAGATAATATCTGAGTAAATTAGCTTCCCTTGATTGTCAATGATACCAATTCTGTCTGCATCACCATCGAAAGAAACCCCTAAATCTAATTTTTTAGATATGACTAAATTTTTTAAAGAAGACAAATTCTTTTCCACTGATGGATCAGGATGGTGATTAGGAAAAGTACCATCAGGTGTTTCAAAAAGCATAAAGGTTTCACAGCCCACAGCTTCAAACACTTTTCTTGCGAACAATCCCACGGGTGTATTAGCACAATCTACACCCACTTTAATTTTTTTTCTTATATTAATATTATTAATTAAGTCTTCTGTATACTTATCAATAATATTATTTTTAGTTAATTTCCCATGTTTATTTACAGGGCAAAAATCATTTGCTAATATAATATTTTTTAATTCTTGAATTTGGTCTGATGATAAAACCTCTTTACCAATAGCTGCTTTGAAACCGTTATACTCTGGTGGGTTATGACTAGCTGTTATCATAACACCTCCGTCAATATCTAAATTAAACAATGCATAGTACAAAATAGGTGTGGTAATAATTCCTAAATCTATAATATCAATTCCCAAATCCCTGATACCTCTGGAAAAGACATCAAAAATGCGAGTTGATGAGAGCCTACAGTCTCTTCCTATAGCTATTTTTTTTACATTTTGCCTAATAGCTAATGTTCCAAAAGCTAAAGAAATTTGCATAACTGAAGAATCATTTAAATCATTTTCAGCGACTCCTCTAATATCATATTCTCTAAAAATTTTTTCATTCATAATTGAAAAGTTTAAATAATTTTTGACAAAAGTTTATGCAAATAATATATTCAACTTACATGATTTTACCTTCTTTAGAAAACTTTAAAAAGCTATCCAAGCAAGGAAATTTAATTCCTATATATAAAAAAATAAAAATTAACGAAGAAAATCCGTCTCTACTTCTAAAAAAAATACAAGAGGAAGAAAATATATACCTACTAGAAAGTTATGAAGGTCCAAAGAAATGGTCGCGCTATAGCTTCATGGGATTTAATCCAAAATATATATTTTCATCATTTAAAAATAAAATTAAAATATCAGGGATAAATAAATCAAAACAAATTACTGGTTGTCCATTTGATGAATTAAAAAAGATAATAAAAAAATATAAACCTGTTCAACTAAAAACACTACCTAGATTTTATGGAGGATTTGTAGGTTTTTTTTCCTATGAAATAATTTCACAAATAGAAAAAATTCCTAGGTCCAAAAAAGATGACATTAAATTCCCAGACTGTAATTTTATGTTTTCTGATTCATTAATTATTTTTGACAACCTAAAAAAGAATGCTAAGGTGGTCGTAAATGTTGAGATAAACAAAAAAAGCGATTTAAATAAAGTTTATTCAAAAGCAATAAAAAAGATTGAGCAAATTGAAAGTAAGCTTAATAAAAAAGCAGAAATTTGTACATTAAATAAATATAATAGCAATCGCAATGAAATTAAATCTAATTTTGAATCTCTAGATTTTGAAAGAAATGTTAAAAAAATTAAAGATTATGTTCTTAGAGGAGATGTAATTCAAACAGTAATATCTCAAAGGTGGAAAACAAAGTATAAGCATAGTCCTATTGATTTGTATTTTTCTTTAAGAAAACTTAATCCATCACCATACATGTTCTTCATTAAAAACAAAGATACTTATATAATAGGTGCCTCTCCTGAAGTTTTGGTCAGAGTCGAAAATAATATTGTAGAAACCAGGCCAATAGCTGGAACAAGACCTAGAGGTAAAACTATGAAAGAGGATAAGAAATTAGAATTAGAACTGCTATCTGACCCTAAAGAAAAAGCTGAACATATTATGCTTGTAGATCTTTCAAGAAATGACATTAGTAAGGTTTGTAATACTGGTACTGTAAAGGTTACAGATTTTATGACTATTGAGAGATATTCGCATGTCATGCATATAGTCTCTAATGTTAAAGGGAAATTAAATAATAAATACAACTCAATTGATGTTTTTAAAGCATGTTTTCCAGCAGGAACACTATCCGGTGCTCCTAAAATAAGGGCAATGCAGATAATAAATGAACTTGAGCCTAATAGAAGAGGGCCCTACGGAGGCTCTGTTGGCTATATAGGCTTTTCTGGCAATATGGATATGAGTATAACAATAAGATCATTCTATATGAATAAAGATAATTTATACTTCCAGGCTGGTGCGGGGATTGTAGCTGATTCCAAACCAAAAATGGAATTGAAAGAGACAATAAACAAATCAGGAGCAATGCTAAAGGCTATAAAGGATACATATGGTAAAAAATAAAAAAATATTAATGATTGATAACTATGATTCATTTACCTATAACTTGGTTCACTATATAGAAGAGTTTGGTGCAAAAGTGAATGTGGTTAGAAATGATGAAACATCCATAAATAAAATAAAAAAATATAAACCCGATATTATTTTTATTTCTCCAGGACCCTGCTCTCCAAAAGAGGCTGGAATTTCAGTAAAAATAGTCAAAGAGTTAGCTGGTAAAATCCCAATTTTTGGAGTTTGTCTTGGTCATCAATCAATAGGATATGCTTTTGGTTCAGAGATTATAAAAGCAAAGAAGTTGCTGCATGGGAAAACATCAAAAATTTATCATAATGGAAAAGGTATATATAAGAATTTACCTAATCCTTTCGAGGCTACTAGATATCATTCGCTTATAATTAACAAAAAAACCTTGCCAAAGGATTTTGAAATATCATCGCAAACTAAAGATGGAACAATCATGGGAATTTTAAATAAAAAACTAAATGTTGAAGGGGTGCAATTTCATCCTGAATCTATTCTCACCAAACAAGGTAAGAAACTTATTAAGAATATTTTGGAAACTAAATATTGAAAGAAAAAGATTTATTGAATTTTCTTGATATTGCAATTAAAGAGTCAGTTAAAGCTTTAAATGCAAATGAAGTCCCTATTGGATCAGTGGTAGTTTGCAACAAGTCAAAAAAAGTGATTTCAAAAGCATATAATATGACTGAAAAACTTGGTGACCCAACTGCTCATGCAGAAATTGTCGCAATACAAAAAGCAACTAAGAAAATTGGTGATTGGAGACTAGACAATTACTCTATATTCACTACTATTGAACCATGTGACATGTGCATGGAAGTAATAAAAGCTGCACGAATAAAAAAAATTTATTATGGATCTACTAATACATCAAAAGTAAAAAAGAATAAAAAACCAGAGCAAATTTCACTTGAATCAGATTTTTGCAAAAAAATATTGAAGGATTTCTTTAGAAAAAAAAGATAAATCACATTTCAATTTTTTTTGGGAAAATAGTTATTTTTTTCAAGTTACCGTATTCCTTAGTTTTATATGTAACTTGATCATTTTCTTCTATGATTAAATAACAAATACGCCTTTCATAAGAATTCATAGGATTTAAGCTTAAGGGCCTATTTATTGAAATCACTTTTTCAACTAGAGTTCTTACTCTTTCTTGAAGTTTTTCAACTCGTTTTTCTCTATAAGAATTAATATCTATAGAAACATATATGCTTTGTCCATTCTGTTTACTTGATATCCTGGATAATAAAAATTCTAAATTTTTAATCATTTCTCCTTTTTTTCCGATCATGAAACCTAAGTCTGCTTCACTATTCAACTTTAAGAGAATATTTCTATCGCTGATTTCAACGCTTGTTTCAGCCTCTCCTACAAAATGCTCAACTAATTTTTCAAAAATTGCTAAAATTTGTTTTCCATCTAAATCAACTAGTTCTACTTTTTCAATTCTTTCGGAATTAGAGGCATTTTCCTCATTAGTATCCTTAGAACTGTTTAGCTGAATATTAACGATTTTGATAATTGCATTTCTTGAACCAATACCAAGGACTCCAGATTTCTCCTCTTGAATAACTTCAAATTCTAAATCATCTCTTGCTACACCTAATTCTTTACATGCTTCTATTGTTGCATCTGTAACTGTTTTTCCTTCGAATTCTTTACCAATTGACATAATTATGCTCCTTGCATTTTCTTAAATTTATTGTTTATATATAATTGTTGAAATATAGAAATAATATTACTTACTGTCCAATATAGAATTAACCCTGAAGGTAGCCCCCAAAACATCACTGTAAATAAAATTGGCATATATTGAAATATTTTAGTCTGGAATTCGTCCTGACCTGGATTAGGGGGAGTCATTTTTTGAGTCAAAAACCATGATATTCCCATTACTAGGGGTAATATCCTGAAAGGAATACCTAGAATATCAAATAAGTTTTCAGGTGCGGACAAATCATTAATCCATAAAAAACTAGTATGTCTCAAATCTAACGAATAAAGCAATACATTATATAATGCTACAAAAACAGGGAGCTGAATTAACATAGGAAGACAACCACTTAAACTTGAAAGAGGGTTCATTCCTTCTTTGGAATATAACTTCATAATTTCAGAATTTTGTGTAGCTTTATCATCTTTAAATTTCTCTTTAATTTCATCAAGCTTTGGCTTCATTAAAGCCATTTTTGCCTGCATTTTTTTCATAGACATCATACTCTTTATTGTTAAAGGTAAAAACAGAATTCTAATCAATATTGTTATAATAATTATTGCCATTCCATAATTTTTAATGAACTTATTTGAAAGATTTAAAACTTTCTCAAGAGGAGCAGCTAACCATTTAAACCATCCTAAATCATGAGCTTGCTCAAGATTCGGACCATACGAAGATAAAATTTGGACATCTTTAGGGCCTAGAAATATTTTTGAATCCATTGTAAATTGGTTACCAGGCAATAAATTAATTGTTTTATAGCTAAGTACAGTTCTTAAAATACCAGCTGTTTTCTTTTGATACTTTAGAGTTTTTTCTCCTGAATAGTCAATTATATTTGCTGCTAAAAAATATTTTTTTGAAAATCCGTACCAATTAATATCTTCTATCACTCTTTCGCTTTCGTTAGGCAAATAATCTATTTTTTCCAACTCTTCATTAAACTGATAATCAAAATTATGATAAGATTCAGCATTAATCTCACCATTTGATTCCTCAAAAAGCCTAAAAATAAAGTTTTGACCTGATTTGTTGATTACTACAACTTGATGATTAATTGAAAAACTATCTGGATCAAATAAGTATCGTCTCCTAATTTCAAAATTTCCAAACTTAGCAGATAGTAAAACTTCGTTATCATTATTAATTAAAATATTGTCAAATAACAAATCGTTTGGAAGCTCAACATTTTTAGCTTTTAAAATCAACTTACTTAAATATTCTGATCTATTTAAAAGTTGAACTTTCTCATCAGATTCAGGGTTTTTAAAATAATTGTTTAATTTAACATTGATAAGCTTTCCACCCAACAATGAAATTTCACCACTAAAATTATTGTTGGAGAATTTGAGAATATTACTTTTATCTAAAACTGGTTCGGAAAAAATTGTTTCATCTGAAACTGTATACTCTTCGGTCTCGGCAAATTGAACGGCGACTGATTCAGAATCTTTCTTTTTTAACACTTCCTTATCATCTGAGGTTATGAAGAAATTACTTGCAAAAATTATAAGAAAAGAACCAAGTAAAAAAATTACATAATTTAATTTCAAATTTTTTCTCCTTTAGGGACTTTATCAACTTTCGATTCAAAGAAAGGATTGCATCTTAGAATTCTTAAACCGGCTAGCCATAAACCCCTGATAGGTCCATGAATTTTTATTGCCTCAATTGCATAGCTTGAGCAACTTGGAGTAAATCTACAAGTGGAAGGTAAAACTCTACTAAATGTCTTTTGATATATTTTTATAGGTATTATAAAAAGTAATTCAAAAAATTTTTTCATTTAAATAATTTTTTTAAGACTAAATCAAGTTCTTTCTTTATTTCCCAAAAATCAAGCCTTACTATTGAAACTTTGGGAATAACAATCAATTCATAATTTAATAATATATCTTTAAAATGATTTCTAAAAACTTCCTTTAATCGCCTTCTGTATTTATTTCTCACAACTGAAGATTTTATTACTTTCTTTGATATTATAACACTTACTAAGGGAGAATTTAAATTAGTATTTGTTTTGACTAACAAGATAAAGGACTTGGATGTTAGTCTTTTAGAGCTCTTTAAATTAAATTTTATGTTAATTTTTTGTTTTTGTTTTCTATTAGATTCAGCAATAGTCATTTTACATGACGAGAAACTGTTAAATTTGCTCTGCCTTTCGATCTTCTCAAAGCCAAAACTTTTCTCCCAGCTTTAGTTGCAAGTCTTGTTCTAAAACCATGGGTTCTAACCCTTTTCTTCTCACTAGGTTGATATGTTCTTTTCATAGAAGCTTAAAATTAACATTAAATATTAAAAAATCAATATATTATTGCATAGTATCATTTGATAATTCTTCAGGAGCTGATGTGGTTTTCATGGTAGAACAATTTTTTGTTATTTCATCCCACTTCTGTTTGTATATCTTTAAGCTAGAATTAGCATTTTCAAAATCCTTATTGGAAAGATTCTGAATTATAATCCACAAATCACTCACTGAATTCTCATTTTTCAAAGTAAATTCATGAATTACACTACTAATCTCTGCATAATTTAAAACTATCATACTATCATCAGGAAACTTTTCGATCCAATAATACATTTCAGATATTCCAAATAATAATTCTTTTTGAAAGATATCAAACTCTTTAGGTACCGATTCATTGGAAATACTTTCGAGAATGTCTTTTGCACTCTCAAGTCTCTTTTTGGATAGAGCACAGTCAGTATTGTAATAAATACCATCAGGCTGAATGGCTCCATCTCCTGCATGAGAATAAAAAAATTTCTTTTCTTTGCTTTCAAACATTAAAAACCATTGAGCTGGAATAGAATTTTCGGATTCCATAATGTATTTATCGGAATCAACTCCTAATGGAGTTAAATAATAATCTCCATTTTCATGCTTTGTAAACAAACAATCTTTTATTTGATCAGGTTCAATTTCTAAATATTTAGATAGAGAATTTCTATATTCTTCATACTCATTCCCATAGAAAACATTTTGAGACGCATTGGGACCATCCCAATACAATTCATGAAACTTAATATATTTATCCCAATATTCTTTATCTTCTTTGATATTGGCTAAATTTTGATAAACCATTAATGCTGATTTTTTAGACATCTAAACAATTTAACTGCTGGAGATAAATTGTCTATATCGTTGGAATATTTAAGAATATTCAAATAAGTCAGAATTCATTACTTTATTCCAAGCTGAAATAAAATCACATACAAATTTTCCATTATTGTCATCTTGTGCATAAAATTCAGCTATAGCACGAAGCTCAGAATTAGAACCAAAAATCAAATCACATCTTGATGCAGTTCTTAAGACTTCTCCCGACTTTCTAGATAACCCATCAAAAGAATTTGAGCCTGTTTGGGTCCATTCAATGTCAGTATCTAACAAAATTTTTAACCATTTATTCGATAGCTTTTCACCTTCAGTCCACAAACCTCTTTCATCAGAGCTTATGCCGATGGATCTAAGGCCTGCCAATAAAACTGTCATTTCGGAAGCTGTTAAGTTTAACATGTGTGCCTTATCCAACATCATTTCCTCCGGGGAAATAGTAAAGTTTTTAGCCAAGTAGTTTCTAAAAGCATCAGCTTGAGGTTCAAGAACATCAAAGGAATTTTTGTCGGTCATTTCGTCAAGGGCATCGCCTCTTCCTTGTTTAAATGGAACCTCGGATTGGGAGGCTAGTTCAATACCAACATTACCTGCCAGTATTATGATATCAGCTATGCTTGCATTAACTTGTTGAGAAATGGATTTTATAACTTCTAAAATATTACTTAATTGTTTAGGTTTATTTATTATCCAGTCTTTTTGAGGTGAAAGTCTAATTCTTGATCCATTAGCTCCTCCTCTTAAATCTGTACATCTAAAAGTAGATGCGCTTGCCCAAGCAGTTTCAATCATTTGAATTATACTTAAAGAAGATTTCTTGATTAGCTCCTTTGTTAAAGAAATATCAAATTTTACATCATTTTTTGGAATAGGATCTTGCCATATCAGGTCTTCATCAGGAACTTCAGGCCCTAAATATCTTTGCTTGGGCCCCATATCTCTGTGAAGAAGTTTAAACCAAGCTTTTGCAAAAGAATCTTGAAGTAATTGGGGATTTTTGTGAAAGTTCTCACTAATTTTTTTATACAAAGGATCTTTAATTAATGCGATGTCGGCAGTAGTCATCATAGGTTCTACTAAATTCTTGCCTTTATCCACGTCAATTGCTTTACTTTTCTCATCTAAACCGATTGGTTTCCATTGATGAGCACCGGATGGACTTTTTGATAATTCCCAATCATGCTCTAATAACATTTCAAAATATCCATTGTCCCATTGAATTGGATTACTAGTCCATGGGCCTTCGATACCACTAGTGATAGCATCAGCTCCTTTTCCACTTTTAAAATTACTTTTCCAACCTAACCCTTGACTCTCAATTGGAGAGCCCTCGGGCTCAGGTCCTACTAAGGAACAATCGCCTGCACCATGAGCTTTGCCGAAGGTATGTCCTCCTGCTATTAAAGCTACAGTTTCTTCGTCATTCATTGCCATTCTGGCAAAAGTTTCTCTTATATCTTGGGCACTTAATAATGGATCAGGGACACCATTGGGACCTTCTGGGTTTACATATATTAATCCCATTTGAACTGCAGCTAGAGGATTTTCAAGAGATTGTCTGGACTCTTCGTATCTAGTATCACCCAGCCATTCCTTTTCGGCTCCCCAATAAACATCTTCTTCTGGGTGCCAAATATCTTCTCTGCCGCCACCAAAACCAAATGTCTTACCTCCCATAGATTCAATTGCGACATTACCCACTAATATAAAAAGATCTGCCCATGAAATTTTGTTTCCATATTTTTCCTTAATCGGCCATAAAAGTCTTCTTGCTTTGTCTAAGTTGCCATTGTCTGGCCAACTATTTAGGGGTGCAAATCTCATAGCACCAGTGCCTCCACCGCCACGTCCATCACCAGTCCTGTAGGTTCCTGCAGCATGCCATGTCAACCTTATAAAGAAAGGACCATAATGACCATAATCAGCTGGCCACCAATCTTGACTATCTGTCATTAGATTAGCAAGGTCTTTTTTTAGTTGAAAATAATCTAATTTTTTGAATTCCTCTGAATAATTAAAATCTGAATCGAAAGGTGAAGACTTCTCAGAATGTTGTCTTAAAATCCCTAAATTAATCTGATTTGGCCACCAATCATTATTTTTTGTACTTCTTGAATTATTCGTGGACGCACCATGCATCACGGGACATTTTTCCATTATTTAAAACCTCTTTTTGATAGTCTGTTAGAAGTCTACCCAATTTTAAAAAAATTAGGACATATCCGGCACCGGCCCATCAGGTATTGGATCATCTGGGCCTAATAACATATCATCCATAGTACCCCCAGGGGTTAACATCGGATATACCATTTCAGTGTGATCAACAACTACTTCCATTAGGACTACACCTTTTGTAGACAAGCCCTCTTTAAAGGATCCTTCTAAATCATTTGGGGAGTCAATTTTAAATGCTTTTGCCCCATAAGATTGAGCAATTTTTACGTAGTCGGGATTTAAATCAAATTTACAACATGAATAATTTTTATCAAAAAACAAGGTTTGCCACTGCCTAACCATTCCGTGATGGCCATTATTTATTAGAATAATTTTTAAATCTAAATTGTTCTCAACAGCAGTGCTAAATTCTTGCATGTTCATCTGAAAACTTCCATCGCCGCATATGGCAAGAACCGTGTCATTCGGGCGTCCAAGCTTTGCTCCAATTGCTGCAGGGAAGCCAAAACCCATAGTCCCAAGTCCACCTGAGGTTATTTGATTTCTTGGATTAGCAAATTGGTAGTATTGGGCTACCCACATTTGATGCTGCCCTACATCGGTAACAACTACGGCTTTGCCATTAGTAATTTTAGAAATCAAGTCTATTGCATAGCTGGTCTGAATCATTTTTCCCTTTTGCTTTGCTATAGTTGGATTCTCGTTTTCCCAATCTTTTATTTGATTAAACCAAGATAATCTATCTTGCCTATTTGGTTTAAATGACATTGGAATTTCATTGCTTATTTGGTTTATTACAGTTTTTGCATCTCCAACAATTGGGCAATGAACAACAATATTCTTGTTAATAGTAGAAGGATCAATATCTATATGAATGACTTTCGCATTAGGAGCAAATTTTTCAAACACCCCTCCAGTTGACCTATCATCAAATCTGGCACCAATAGAAATTACAAGATCGCTATTATGAACAGCCATATTTGCAAAATAAGAACCATGCATACCTATCCAACTTACTCTCATTGGATCATCAGGGGGGTATCCACCGAGGCCCATTAATGTCAATGTAACAGGTATCTTGAGACGATTTGCGAATTTCCTTAGTGCTTCAGTGGCTTCAGATATAATTATGCCTCCTCCACCAAATACTATTGGTCTTTTTGAATTCATTATTAGTTTTGCTGCTTTTTTAATATCATTAGATTTTGCTTCTTTTGGAATTTTATAACCACTTACTTTTTTTATAGCAGGAAATGTAAACTTAGTTTCGGAATCTAAAACTTGCTTGGGAATATCAACTAATATTGTTCCTGGTCTTCCAGTAGTTGATAGGTAAAGGGCTTCTCTTACAACTCTAGATAAATCTTCCACTTTTTCACATAAAAAATTATGCTTGGTTGTGGACCTTGAAATCCCAATATGATCTATTTGATCAAAAATATTAGATAAATTTTCGTTTTCACTAAAATGACATACAAAGACAACTAAAGGAGCAGAATCCATATTTGCGGTCTGCAAACCCGTAATTGTATTTGTACCACTGGTATCAGAATCACAAACAACAATTCCTGGCTTCCCAGTAGTTCTAGCATAGCCATCTGCCATGTGGCTAGCACCTTGCTCATTTCCAGAGATTATTTTCTTCATTTTAGATTTTCCAAATTTTTCTGAAAAAAGCTTATCTACACTGCTTCCAAAGCTATTTGGGGGCGAAAAAATGTACTCTACTCTTTCTTTTTCAAGAGTTTTAAAAAAGATTTCTATTCCTTTCATATCGTTATTGTAAAGGAAGAATTAAGAAAATAAAATTTTTCTTGTAATTTTATAGACACTAGTTACATTTTATAAACCTACTTCCGCTAATTTTTTTAAAAGGAGGCAAATTATTATGCCAAGTCACTTAAACGTTGACACAAAGTACTGGAACTTAACAGATGAGATTCCAGCACCGCCAGTTGAAAGAGACATTAAGTCATGGATTATCGGAAACCCTTCCGATCCTCTATGGGATATTGATGTTCTTCCTTTAACTTATACAGATTCAAGATGGTCAGCTTTTATTCTTAAAAGCCCAATGGATTGTCTACAAAGACTATGTCCAAACCCACCTTTATCAGTATATGAAGGCGAAAACGGTGATTTAGTAGAGTATTGGTATGTACAACACAACAATACAATGCTAGGTCCATATCTTGAGATGGGTGTAACAGTAGCTGCTACACATACAGACTCAAAAGGAAATACATGGAAGGGTGGATACTACCCATATATGTATTTAACACAAGATTCAGCTGTTGATGCAGGTCGTGTTTTAGGATTCCCTAAAAAAATGGCTTACATTAGAGCAACTGAGCATGGCGGCGAAAAAGGAGACGATTTCTTTGCATTCTCAATGTCAAGAAATGGTTACCTAATGCATGCTTCACAAGGTAAGTATGATGACGCCCCTGTAACTCCTCCAGCTTTCTACGGACAAACTGATTGGGGAAGATTAAACATGAAGGTTATCACACGTCCTGATGTTGCAAGTTCAGAATGGCAATGTACATATTTACCATCTGTTCTTCCACCTGCATTTAATGTAGAAGGACACAGATTCCAAATCAAAAACGAGTTAACTAGAACAGCTTCAAGCGATGCTTGCGACTGGTTCCAACAGGCAACTCCATTTGATAACATGGGTGCTGAATTGAAAATCGACGAAGTAAAAGGATTGATTTCATTCACATTTGATCTTGTTATTCCTCCAGCAGAAGTTATCTGGTCAGAAACATATGAAAGACCAGCTTCTTACAGAGGATACGCAACACCATATCAGTATGGTTTAAGACAGCAATTCCCAATTCACCAAGGTGCATAGGAATTAAAAATATAAAAATTTTTTGAAGGAGAATAAACATGGCTAAACAAGCAAACGAATACAGCTATCCATGGTTAGAAGAAGGTGAAGTTCCACCATTACCACTTGATAGAGATAGAATTCATATTATCTCTCAGGGTGTTGCGGATCCAGTCTTCGACTATGACATAGTACCACTAACATACACAGAAAGCCGTTGGATGGCATATGTTGTTGAAGCTGACGAAGCAGCTTTAAAAGCATTCCACCCTGAGCCAGTAGAGCTTCATGATAATATTCTTGAGTTCTGGTATGTTATACATAGAAACACAATGTTAGGACCTTATATGGAGTTTGGCGTTACATCATCAGCTACTGTAAAAGGATCTGACGGACAAGTTTGGAAAGGTGGATACTATCCTATTATGTATCTATCTAACGACTCACCAATTTTCGCAGGTAGAGAGCCTTTCGGGTTCCCTAAAAAAGCTGCTTACATTGCAGGATTTGAGCATGGAACAAATGACAACTACTTCAACCATTTAATGGAAAGAAGAGGTTATGTTCTTCACTCATCTAACGGTCGTTATTCAGACAAACCTGTAGCTGTTAAACCAACATTCTTTGG
>CENZ01048854.1_pt1 | contig 27481 bp, 25 predicted proteins | sample 361341 | NCBI WGS metagenome assembly CENZ01 (sample SAMEA2619782, study PRJEB7988) | marine metagenome | biome: marine biome (ENVO:00000447); feature: deep chlorophyll maximum layer (ENVO:xxxxxxxx); material: "saline water (ENVO:00002010), including plankton (ENVO:xxxxxxxx)" | depth 50 m
CAAACCGGCTTTCATAATTTGCCCTGGAAGAGGCGACTCAAAAAAGGTCTCTGCCCAACGAGAAGTTTCAATATACGAATCTATATTGATACCAGTTTCAAAACCCATATTTCGAAGCATAAAGCATAAATCTTCAGTCGCAATATTACCTGTTGCTTTAGGTGCAAAAGGGCATCCCCCCAATCCACCAACAGAAGCATCCAAGAATAAAACGCCCGCATTCGCCGCAGCGGCCGCATTTGCAAAACCAGTATTTCTTGTATTGTGAAGGTGAAAACCTAGACCTGTCTCAGAACCCACAGTATCTCGAACGATACTAAATAATTCTGTCACCTGCGTAGGAACACCTGATCCAATAGTATCAGCCATTCCAATTTCAACACATCCTCCATCAACAAGTTTATTTGCTATCTTCGCTACCTGATCAACTTCTATTTTACCCTCAAATGGACATCCAAATGCAGCAGCAACCGTCGCGGAGAGTTTTAAGCCAGCATTTATAACTTTACTCGCTATTTGTGAAAATCCATTGAGACTCTCATTGATGGTTGCCCCTTGATTCCGTTGATTAAAAGTTTCGCTAGCTACTACCACATAACGAACTTCATCAACGCCTGCTTCAATCGCCCGCTCGGCGCCCATAGCATTTAAAGCTAGCCCCGCAAATTTTACACCCTTTGGTCTTTTGATTTTAGCCATTACTACTTCAGCATCAGCCATCTGGGGGACACGTTTTGGATTAACAAAACTTACCGCTTCGATTCTTGGAACACCTGTAGCCGAGAGCCTATCGATTAACTCAACTCGTTCTTCAACTGTCCAAATACGTGGCTCACTTTGGAGACCATCTCTTGGGCCAACCTCGCAAATCTCAATTTTAGATGACACCATTTTTCTCCATTTCCAATAATTCTTCGACGCCTATTCCTAGTATACCATTGTAAACTTCTTCATTATGACTGCCGGGTTTTTCTGAACCCAACCAACCAATATCGCCAGACGTTTCACTCATAATCGGAACTATACCTGGTACTGCGATATCTCCAAAAAATTCATCATGCTCACGCCGAATCATATTACGTTCTTGAAAGTGTGGATCGGAAGCTACATCAGCTATTGTGTTTATGGGGCCAACAACCACACCATTCTCATCGAGGTGTTTCGAGAGCTCTTCAGCTGTCATAGTTTTGGTCCAGTCGCCTATTAAACCATCAAGCAATTCTGAATTTGTTCCTCGCGCTCGATGATCAGCAAACCTCTCATCTGTAATCCACTCGGGTTTATCCATTGCAATACATAGTCGTTTAAACATAGCATCAATATTCGCAGCTATAATAACATATTTACCATCAGAGGTTGGATATAAATTCGAGGGCGCTACATTCGCTATCCCAGTTCCGCTTGGTTCCCTTATGACACCTAGCTTATCATATTCAGGTAAGGAGCTCTCCATCATAGATAGACATGACTCAGCAATTGAAGTATCTATCACTTGCCCTTTTCCACCGCCCATGGCATCTCGCCAATAGAGAGCCATTAAAATACCTTGAGCCGCGAACATCCCTGTCAGGGTATCGCCAAGTGATAAGCCTGTACGAGGTGGCGGTTGATCCGGATATCCATTAATATATCTCATTCCACTAAGAGCTTCACCCACACTAGCAAAACCTGGACGTTGCGCATATGGTCCTGTTTGGCCATAGCCTGACACTCTGGATATAATTAAACCAGGATTTACCTTTAGCAACTCTTCAGGCCCCAAGCCCCATTTTTCTAAAGTTCCTGGTTTGAAATTCTCGGTTAACACATCTGCTTTCGCCACAAGTTCCAAAATTAGAGCTTGTCCACGTTTGTCGCGCAAGTTTGCTGTGACCGATTTTTTATTTCTGGCTAAGGTCGACCACCATAAACATTTTCCTTCCCAACGATGGTGACCCCACTCGCGCATTGGATCCCCAGTTACTGGTGTCTCAACTTTAATTATTTCTGCTCCGAAATCAGCTAGTCGAGAGGCTGTAAAAGGTCCAGCAAGTAGCTGACCCATTTCGATTACTCGAACACCGGCAAGCGGGCCTTTCAATTTTGGATCGCGTTGGTCAGCAGCAATTGTCATTTGGCCTTCTCCATCATAAATTAAAGATTTTGATCAAAATTATTAGTTATGTATGTTCGAAATTTTGTTGCCGGGCGCTTAATTAGCCACTCTAAAATATTACTATTACCACGAAGCCCATGTTTATCATAGTGTTCATTCATGGCACATAACTGTTCGATTCGGTCAGTTGGCATACCATTTTTTTTTGCTATGCTTACATATTCATCCGCAGATCTCTCTTCAGCAAAAACTGGGCTACCAAGAACTTCGGAAATTATTTGCGCCATATCAACTTGGCTCAAGGCCTCTGGCCCTGCTAACTGATAAGTTGCAAACTCATGACCTTCCTCAACCAAAACATTAGCAACAGCTTCTGCTAAATCAGCTAAGTCTACAATATTAAACTTGGAATTAATGTTGAAAGGCATGCGGTGTTTTCCAGTTTCTACAATTTCTCTCCATATCAGCTGATGGTGTTGCATATATCGGCCCGGCTGCAAAATTGTGTAACTCTGTCCAGAATTTACAAGATATTCTTCCGCATGTAATTTGAGTGAATGATGGCGGACTTCCGACAATAATGGATGAAGCACCGAGTAAAGAACCAATCTATTAATATTATATTTAAGACACAAATCTGTAATTTTGATGGCTAACCTAGCCTCATTTGGATTCATCGGCGGACAAATATGAATAACTTGATCACAGTTGATGATAGCAGTTTCCAATGCTTGGTCATTAAATAAATCTCCAATAACAATATCGTCAGCGCCACTTTCTATGAGTTCTTTGCCAGCCTCCTCGCGTCTGACAAAAGCCCTAACTTTAACTTCGTACTTCTTTAGTTCGGCGATTACGGCTCTACCAGTGCGTCCAGAAGCACCTGTAACTAATATTAAATTTTCTCCAAGTACCAATTTAATGCTCCAAATGCCAATTAAAATTATGCTGTGTTTATTAAAAAGATGACGTTAAATGCAAAACTATAGAGCCTTGCAGGATGATCATAAAATTATCTTTTCGCATTCTAGAAGAATATGTATGGTAAAAAAAGATTTTAATTTTCCTGAAGTGGTTGAAAATATCTGGCACACCTGTATCCTCCACTTCAATAGTAAGCGATTTAAGACTTAATATCAGCCTTCAAATAATTTTCGAAAGACCTAGGCTGTTAGATTTTTACAATAAGCGGAGGATTTCTATATGACCTATAAAAAAATAATAATATTAGCCACAACCGGATTACTGATGACGGGTCCTGCACTCGCTCAAACAGTTGGAATTGGCACAACAGCAAAAGGAGCTACCAGTCAAGTAAGCGCTGGAATTGCTAAAATAACATCACAATTTGGTGGCATGCAAATGAGGCCTACTCCAATGGCTGGAACACAAAAATATATTCCTGCAGTAAATGCAGGTACTTTAGAATTTGGTGTAGCAAACATTATGCAGACAGCTTGGGCAATTAAAGGTCAAGTTCTTTCAAAAGGTAAACCTAACGCAAATATCAAACTCGTCGGTACTTTAATGAAATTTCGTGTTGGGCCATTAGTGGCCAAGCCCTCAAAATTTAAATCCGTTGGTGATCTTAGAGGTTCGCGGGCTCCAACTGGGTTCAAGGGTGCTCCTCTATTTAATGAAATTATTAAAACAGCATTAACAACCGGCAATCTAACAGTCGCAGATACCAAAAATATCCCTATTTCTGCGCTGGTTCCCAGTTGGAAAGCGCTAATGGCCGGCAAAATTGATTTTGCAATCGGCGCATATGGCTCAGGGTTTATGAAATTAATTGCTAAAAAGGTTGGTGGTATAAGATTTATTTCAATGGATATGTCCCCAGCTAATCAGGCGAAAGTTGCCAAACTGATGCCAGGTGCTGAAATTTTAACAGTAAAGCCAAATCCAAAAATTCCAGGTGTTGAAGTACCAACGAACTTGTTTCACTTTGACTATATGTTGTTTGCCGGAAAAGGTGTATCCAATGACGTAGTTTATAGAGTTACTAAAGCCATGTTTGAAAATAAAAAAGCTCTTGTCGGTGCCTCCGGAATGTGGAGAGGTTTTTCACCAAAATCCATGTCAAAAAAACAAGGGGATTTAGAATACCACCCAGGTTCAATAAAATTATTTAAGGAAAAAGGTATTTGGCAGTAGAAAATACTGTCAAGGTAAAAAATAATACGCCCGCACCGCAATCTGGCGTGGCGCGGGCGTTAACCCCCTGGCTTGCGTCGACGCTTGCTATCATTGGAATTGTTTGGGCCAGCGGCATTCTTATAGATTTAGGTATAGGGCTTATAACTGAACAAGTAATATGTGGAATACTTGGATTAGCGTTTGCAATAATTTATCTGAACATCAGGGCATCTAAAAAGGTCTATACAGGCCTCCCTTGGTACGATGCGATAGCCTCGGCAATTGGCTTTTTTTTAGGTTGGTATTTATTTTTCAGGTATCCTTTACTTCTGGACCAAATTGCCTACATGCCCAAAGAAGCTTCTTTTCTTGGTTTTCTTCTGATTGTTCTTACTTCTGAGGCACTCAGGCGAACAGCTGGGTGGGGACTCCTATGCGTACTATTAGTGTTTTTTGCTTATGGCCTTTTTGGTCATTTGATACCCGGAACATTATCAGGGAGATCCCTAGAAATTACCAAATTTTTTTCTTATTTGGGAATGGATACAAACGCGCTTTTAGGAACGCCATTAATAATTATTTTTACAGTTGTTGTAGTTTTTATCTTTCTAGGCCAAGTATTATTGAGATCAGGGGGATCGGAATTCTTCACTGATTTAGCTGCCGCGATAATGGGGCGTTCTAGAGGCGGTTCAGCAAAAATCGCTGTCGTAGCATCAGGCTTATTTGGTTCAATTTCAGGTAGTGCAGTCTCCAACGTTGCCTCAACTGGGGTAATAACCATCCCTTTGATGCGAAAGGGGGGATATTCACCAAGAGTGGCCGGTGCAATAGAAGCGGTAGCATCAACTGGAGGCCAGATTATGCCGCCAATAATGGGAGCTGCGGCATTCCTTATGGCAGAACTAGCTGATGCTCTTTACCAAGAAGTTATCATAGCGGCTATTTTACCAGCACTTCTATATTACATCTCCGTTTTTCTTCAAGCCGACTTGGAAGCAGGAAAAATAGGTATCAAACCAATACCTGAAGATCAAATACCTCAATTTAACAAGGTCATGCAATCCGGTTGGTATTTTTTGGTTCCCTTTATTATTTTGCTTGGTACCTTGTTCTGGTTAAATACTCCTCCAGAGACGGCTGCTCTATTTGGGACTGCATCAATATGCGTTTTGGGTTGTATTTTTACATATAAAGGTAATCGTCTAAATCTACCTACTCTTTGGACTTGCTTAAAAAAAACTGGTGAAATTTCGGTAGATATTATTATTATTGGTGCTGCTGCAGGATTAATTATAGGAGTTTTAGAAGCAACAGGTTTAAGCTTCGGACTTACCTTTATGTTAGTTCAAGTAGGTGAAGGTAATTTATTTCTACTTTTAATCCTAACAGCGTTCATTTGCATAATTTTAGGAATGGGAATGCCAACCACGGCAATCTATTTTCTCCTGGCTGTACTAGCGACACAACCGCTTATTGATCTTGGTGTAGAACCACTAGCTGCGCATCTTTTTGTTCTTTATTTTGGACTAATGTCAATGATCACCCCCCCGGTCGCTTTAGCAGCTTTTACAGCAGCTAAACTTGCTGAAACAGGGCCTATGTCGACAGCTTGGTCGGCATGCCAATTCGGATGGCCAGCTTTTATTGTACCTTTCCTGTTCGTACTAGCGCCCAACCTTATTATGGTAGGAGACAACTTAGATATTGCGATTGCATTTTTAACTGCAATTGCTGGTATTTGGTTTACATCCGCTGGATTTATTGGCTACCTTACAAGTTCCCTTTCTCCTACACATCGCTTTTGTTACATCATTGGAGGGTTATTCTTACTGCTACCCTCACAAGCGTTCACTCAGGCTTATATTTTTGAAATAGCTGGAGCAGGTATCTGCGGGTTATTTTTAGCACTCGAATTAAATCAAAAGAGATCTAAATTTAACTTGGGCTAGGAAATAGATATTGCTCTTTCTATTCCTTCAATCATAGCAACGCGCCGTAAATATTTCCGCTGCTTTTCATCATCTAATGTGATCGCTCGTAATTCATTGAAGAATTTTTCTCTCTCATCTTGATTTTTTCGTTCCAAATTCTTTTTATTTTCAATACTCTGAGCTTGAAGGTATTCAGACGCGACTGTTTTACGCTGACGTTCATACAAATCAAGTAAATCTTCAGATCCATTATTGAACCAAATTCGATTTAACTTCTCTGTCAAATTAAAAGCATCATGAAAACCAAAATTCATTCCCATTCCACCTAAGGGATTATTAATATGCGCGGCATCGCCCGCGATTATTACTCGACCCTCGCGGTATTTGTTCGCGACACGTTGATGAACGTGGTAAAGATTCCGATGAACGATTTCGTACGTCCCGCTTCGCGGCTGAAATCCTTGAAGCCTTTTTTCGATTGATCCATCATCAAAAATTTCTTCCTCAGAAAAAGTTGGATCGTTTGGAAACACTACTCTCCATAGCCCATTATCATCTGGACCTTTCACGCAGAACAAAGCACACCACTCTTCAGGATCAGCGATATAATTTGTAATAGCATAGCCATGTTGAGAGAAATCATACGGCGTACTTACAACCAGAAACCTCTCTTCAAATTCAAACCCCTCAAAATCAACATTAATCGCCTTTCGGACATTACTCCGGCCACCATCACAACCCACGATATACCTGCCACGAAACTCACGCATTCCCTCAGGTGTATTAACAATTGCGATAATTCCTTCATCATCTTGTCTTACGCTTTGAACACTATGATTATTTAAAATTCTATGATTATTAAACTCACTTAAATTATCTAAAATAATATTGCTGATCTTATGCTGTTCGAGCATAACACGATATGGAAAAGGAGTATCATTTTTTAAAACCCCGAGATTAAAATCTGCTATTAGACCTTGCTTGCGATCACGATAATGATAGTTTTGAGTAACAAATCCTCGTTTTAAAAAAATTGGGGTTAAGCCGATGGTTTCAAACATCTCTAATGTCGGAGGATGAATAGTTGCAGCTCTTGGGTCTTCAGATATTCCACTTCCAGCCTCAAAAAGTGTAAATGGAATACCATACTTGGCTAAATTTATAGCAGTCGTGTATCCAATGGGACCCCCACCGGCGATCAAAACCTGATTGTCTTCTGACATTCTTGAAATCCTAAAATATAATTTTTTTCTCAGTATATTATACAAATTTATGGAATGATAAATCCCTTTAGTTAATAAACTAATGATTTTCATTGGCAAATTTAAATAAAGATATACAAAGTATACGTATAATGAACACAAATCTCCCATCTCAAATAAATTCGAATATACAGGGGATTTTATGGATGATTCTAGCCGGAGCTGCTTTTGGCGCAAGTAATGTCGCCGTAAAAATGGCAGCTATTGATATGCATCCATTTGTAGTTGTTTTCTTTAGAAGCGTCATAGGTGTTATTCTTTTAGTCCATGTTTTTTTTAATAAAGATTTTTTATGGAACCCAGGACCCCGTTTAAAACTCCATTTCCTTAGGGGAGTTCTGCAAACTACGGCTCTCTTATGTTTATATGTGGGTGTTACGATTACTCCACTTGCAACGGTTATCGCTCTTGCTTTTATTACTCCACTTTTTACCGCGGGTGGAGCAATTCTATTTTTAGGTGAAACATCGAAATTTAATAGATGGGCCGCAATCTTTATTGGCCTTCTAGGTGCGGTTATTATTATTAGACCCGGTTTTATAACTATTAGTTTTGGAGTTTTACTTGTTATTGCTTACACCCTGCAACAAGCAGCCTCAAATTTAACAGCTAAGAAATTAATCATTGATGAGCCCGTATCGACCGTTGTCGCTTGGATGACACTCATATCTACTCCCCTGACTTTAATTCCTGCCTTGTTATTCTGGTCTTGGCCAGATATGTGGGGTTGGTTTCTAGTGAGCGTAAACGCCGTATGCTCCACAGTGGCCCACCTGGCTACAACACAAGCATATAGACTTGCTGATATAACAATCGCGGATCCCATGATTTACTTCAGGCTGATAGCAGGAGCTATATTTGGTTATATCTTTTTTAATGAAATTCCAGATGGCTGGGTTTGGGCAGGAAGCACAGTTATAATAATAGCAGCAACCATTCTAAGTCGCGATAAATCTTTATCAACTGATAGATAACTAATAAATATTTATTGAGAATACTATGAAAATTAAATAATCAACTTTAGCTATGATAAAAAATTATGTAGATTAAAGATAAAACAACCAAGTACCCCCAGAGGATAATAACTATGGATCAAATAATAGAATTAACCAAACCACAGGAACCTTGGATTGGATCAAGAGGGCGAATTGGAGTAGTAATTCCATCAACAAACACTGCTGTTGAATACGACTGCCAGCGTTTTATGCCAGAAGGTTTAACATGGCATTTCGCTCGCTTCTGGGTCAACCAACCTGATTTAACGAGTGACAATATGTTTCTTGCATTTATAGAAGCTATTAGGCCCACTATTCCTCTTGCAATGCGTGATATTCTTACGGCTGAAATGGATTACATAATGATGGGGATGTCAGCAGAAACCTTTTGGGGAGGACTAGAGGGTAATGCCGAATTTGAGCAAAAGCTTCGCGATGTTATGGGCCCGGAAATGGGCCTGACTTCAGGCGCAAAAGCAGTACAAGATGCTCTTAACTCCTTTAAGGTAAAAAATGTGGCCGTGCTTACTCCTTACCAACCAGTAGGAGATGAACAGGTTTATAGATTTTTTTCAGAGTCAGGATTTAATGTTATAAAAGTTTTTGGTTTAAAATGTGATACGGCAACATCAATCTCTCATACCCCAAGACACGATGTTATAGATATTGTTCTTAACGAGCTTGATAGCGATAAGGTAGATGCAATTGTGCAAGTTGGAACAAATTTAAGTACTGTTGATCAATTTCCTACATTAGAGCAAAAATTGAGTAAGCCGGTGATCCCAATTAATGTAGCCACTATATGGCATTCATTTAGAGCACTAGGAATTAATGATAAATTTATTGGGAGAGGAATGTTATTTGAACAGTTCTGATAAATCGTTATAAGATTCTAGCGAGGGGAAATAATTTTTTAGTTGGATGATAGAAATATGAAAGAAAAGTCTCACGTTATAATTACCGGTGCTGGACCGGTTGGTTGTGTGTCAGCGCTAATTCTAGCGAAAGCTGGAATTCGGGTAACGCTTCTCGAAGCTGAGAATGATTTACCATTGGATATGAGAGCATCAACATTTCATCCACCAACATTAGATATGCTTGAAGAATTGGGAGTAGTAGGTGAAATAATCAAACAAGGTCTTATTACCCCAAAATTTCAGTATAGAGATCGATCAGATGGGTTAATCGCAGAATTCGATATGTCTGCTGTAGCGGAGCACACCAATCACCCTTACCGAGTCCAAGCTGAACAATATAAACTCACCCGTATAATTTCTAAAATCTTAGTAAATTATCCACATGTAAATCAAAAATTTAGTTCAAAGGCCTCAAGCCTTAAACAAAATGATAATTCCGTCACAGTTTATTTTGAGACTGATGGCAAAATAGAATCAATTACTGCTGATTATCTAATCTCCTGCGATGGATCTCGAAGTTTCGCAAGAAAGTCATTAGATATTGGATTTCCAGGTTTTACCTATCCTGAATTATTTATGGTCGTAAGTACAAAAGACGAAATTACCGATGTCGTTCCAGACATGTGTCCCGTCGCCTATATTACTGATCCAGAAGAGTGGTGTGCAGTAATAAGAGCCCCGGAAATGTGGCGGTTTTTAATCCCTACTAATCCAGAAATGTCGGAGGAAGAACTCCTAGATGAGGATTTTCTTGAGTCTCGCATCCAAGGTTTTGCTCCAAAATCAGAAAAGTATACTGTATCACACTCCACGCTATATCCTGTCAATCAACGTGTAGCAGAAACCTATAGAAAAGGCCGCGTGTTACTGGCGGGAGATGCAGCGCATGTAAATAACCCTCTGGGTGGAATGGGAATGAACGGCGGTGTTCATGACGGGGTTAATGTCGCAAAAAAACTGGTTCAAATACTTAATGATAAAGAAAGCGATGAACTTTTAGATCTGTATGATCGGCAAAGACGTCCCATTGCAATAGAATATGTTCAGGCTCATACAATACGCAATAAAAAAATAATGGAAGAAAAAGATCCAAAAGTTCGTAGGCAACGTCAAGACGAGATCAGAAATGTTTGCGACAACGCTGAGAAATCCTTTGAGCTAATGATGCAAGTTTCTATGATTAATTCGATTAATAAATCAAATGCTACTGTTTAATTTTAGGCATTCCAAAGATTACTAAATTCAGTTGCTACAGCATCTTCGTATGTAACCTCGTTGTCGATCAAACCCATCGCCTGCGAAAATGAACTCATTCCAGAAATAAACTCTGGAGTAATTGCGGCATTATAAAACGGAAGATCACGTTGAATTATATCCGCAATTAACTCTGCCTCTTCTGCCGGGAATCGATTACGCCCAACTTCGGTTGCCAATTGATAATTATCTTTGAGCGCATTTTGTGTTTTAACAAGAGCTCTTACCGCAGCAGCACAAGCATCTGGATTCTCATTAATTAATTTCTCGGACGTAATTAAAGCCGGCATTGTATAATTAAATGCGGAGGAAGGACCATCTCCACGGCGCGCGTCTATAACCAATGTTCCAGCCCCTGATTTAACGGCAACTTCGGCTCCCATTCCATTTGCCCAAAATCCATCAATTTTGCCATCTTGCAATGCTCTGGCAGCAGTAACTCCAAAATTCACATTTTTTCCGGTGAAGGCACCTGGTACCGGGGCAATATTTACTTTATCTGCCTCAAGATCAATGCCATATTCTATAAGTAAATGTTTTAACCCCAGATCAACCAACGGCGCTGCGCCGATGTTAAGACCCTTTACAGCTTCAATATCACCTTGCCCCGCTCCCAGATCACTTCTTAAAATTAAAAACCAATACATTCCTTGAGCTAATGCTCCTAATAGCTTGCCACCCTTCCATCCAGGAAAAGCATGGGGAGTAGAATGAGCCGACCCTCCAACGAAATCGATTTCGCCATCTCTCATCTTTTCAAGTGTATGATCGACAGGAAATATTAGCTCGAGCTCCATATCCAAACCTTCCTTTTTGAAAAAACCTAAGTCCACGGCTGCAATAGCTGGAAAATAGGAATTTGAAACAAGATCTGGAATTGCAATTTTCATAATAGTTCCTCTAATAAGTTTGAAATAATTTTATTCTTTCTGACTAAATTTTATAAGACGTAATCAATTGGTTTGGCTAATGATAAAATCTGATGCACGTTCAGCAATCATTAAGACTGGTATTTGAATATTACCACTGATAATATCCGGCATTATCGACGCATCTGCAACACGTAAATTATCTATTCCTCTAACTTTAAGATTTCCGTCGACCACAGAACTTTGATCCGAGCCCATTCGACATGTTCCACATGGATGATGGACCGAAATACCGGTTGCCCGAATATGTGCATCAATCTCATTATCCTTTTTGACCAATTTACCTGGTAATACTTCATCAGATCGAAATTCATCAAGAGCCGGGTCTTCCGAGAGATGACGACAAACTTTGAAACCATCTCGAAGTATCCTTCTATCATTCTCGGTAGCTAAAAAATTTTGTCTTAATTGCATTAAAGTCTTAGGATTTGATGAAACTAATTTCAGAGAACCTCTGCTTTCTGGATGCAAAAGCACAGCTCGGCAGCCAAACCCATCCTCCCATTTTGGTTTAATAATCGGAAACCAAGGGTGTGCATTTGCCGGAGCTCCATTGAATAAAATCTGAGTATCCGGAACGTCTAAACTAGGATCGACATTGGCAAAACCGTTCAAACCGCCAGGAAAGTCGGCGGCAACACCAGTTCCAAAGAGATACGCGCTTAACAGTCCCAGAGTTAACCGGTCAATTCGAGTTTTTGGCAAAAAAGGTCCTGGTGATTTTCTCTTATAGCCTACACTCGCTGAAATATGATCCTGAAGATTTTTACCAACCTCGGGCGCGTCTAACACCACTCTAATCCCTTGTTTCTCTAATTGTTGGGCGGGGCCTATTCCCGATAACATTAATAAATGCGGAGAATTAATTGCACCAGCTGAGAGCACAACTTCTCTCTCAGCCAATATAATACTCAAATCGCCAAATCGATTTGCCAGCTCTATGCCAATAGCTTTTTTATTTTCAAATAAAATTCGGGTAACAAATTGGCGTTCTAAAACCGTTAAATTAGATCTATTAACGATGGGTTTTAAATATGCATCAGCCGCACTAAACCTTCGCCCTTCAAATATATTCTGTTGTGATCTCGAAAACCCTATTTGATTAGCACCATTGTAATCTTGCGCTAATCCAAGCCCTATATTATCAGCAGCTTTTAAATAAGCTGTATATAGGGGATCTTGATATTTGCTAAATCTTACTTTTAGAGGACCACTTGTCCCTCTATATTCGTTTTGAGATTCGGAGTTTATCTCATCTTCCCAGTTCTCTATTTTTTTAAAATAAGGTAAAACATCATTATAGCCCCAATGATCAAGTCCGGTTTTCTGCCACCTTCGATAATCATTAGCATTTCCCCTAACAACTGTCATTGCATTAATTGAAGAACACCCTCCAATAACTCTACCCCTTACGCACTCGATTTCACGTCCATCCATGAATGCTTCTGGTTGAGTGTCATAACCCCAATCCAGTCTTTTTCTTTTCACAAACTGCATCCACAGAAGGGGTATTTTAATCATAGGATCATAGTCTTTCGGTCCAGCCTCTACCAAAAGAACCTGATTTTTACTATCCTCACTCAGACGATTGGCTAAAACACAACCAGCTGAGCCGGCACCTATAATAATATAATCATATTTTTGATTTTTTCTCGCCATTACCAAACAATCATTACTTCTTATCAGTTACCTTAATTATAACTGCCATACCAGTATCGCCAGCGGCACAACCGGTAAACAGTCCAGTGCCTCCTCCGCGAATGACGAGCTCTTCTATCAATTCAATGATTGCTCTCACTCCCATAGGGCCTTGGGGGTGACCCCAAACTAAAGTACAACCGTAATTATTCATTTTTTTAATATTATAACCGGTTTGCATGGCAAAATATGCATCGTTGACTGCAAAAGGGTTATGAGTTTTTACAGTATCAATATCATCTAATGTACAATTTGCAAATTCCAATGCTTTTTTCGCGGCGGGGACCGGAGCCTCAGGCATATAACCATTTTTTACGCGTGATGATCCAAAACCTTTTATCTCAACTATGATATTCGGATCACTGCTCAATTCGGCTGATTTCTCTGGCTTAGATATAATAATGCAGGCATTTCCATCGGCTGGATGGGTTTGTCCACCATATGTCACTGTACCGCCACTCATAACAGGCTTAAGTGAAGACAATTTATTAGGGTCTGATTTAAAAACTCCCTCATCTCCATCCAATATACCGATTACTCGGTTTAGGTTAGCCGATGGAATGTCAAATGGTAAGGACATAAAACGCCTCAAAAATTCAGAATTATTATCCAAAGACATTTGGTATTGCTCTTGCCTAATTGACACTATCTCATGTTGGTATTCAGTCGTAATTTTATGTTTCTTTGCAACATTCTCAGCTGTTTCAAGCATGGAGTGATGGCCTAATGGATCATCTTGCATATTATGAAGAGTAATATTTTCATGAACGCCCGTGCCACCTATCCCAGAGGGCGATGGATAATATATTTGTGGACCATTAGAAATCCGATCCATTGTTGCAACCATCGCTATGCTTCCCAAATTACACTCAATATTCTGGGTTGCATCTTGTATACACCTTACACTCGTAGCGCAAACCTGAGAAATACTGGGCCCCGGGAGATTTGGAGCACCGATCATTCCAGTAAACCAAGGTAAGCCCACAAAAGACTGATACTGAGGAACCGTCATTCCGAGGACAGCATAATCAAAAACTTCTGGACTTATTTTCCGATTTTCTAACTCTTTTTTCGCCACATACGCAGCGAATTCAATACTATGCAAATGAGACAAACGGCCTTGCCACTTTGTAAATGGCGAGGACCAATATGCACCATAGGGAATTCGCGCGGAAAAAGAAGCCATTGATTAAATCCATCTCAGGTTTAGTTGGGTATCAATACGAACAAAAATACTTATTTTTTAAAGATTCATATTAGTAATACTAAACTTTTTATAAGAAATTTATGTCACAAAATTTTCTTTGTAAACTATTTTAGCCCATCCGCGAATACCACGATCTACAACTTCATCGTTTCTACCGGATAAAATCCAATCATGAACTGGGATCGCAAAGCCTGTTTTTGGTCTATTAATAAGTTTGTTGGGTAGCGGTTTTTTTAACCCAACAGCCATATCAGTTTTATCAAATGCTCTGGCAGCAATTTTTTTAAAGAGAAAGGAATCAATTAAAGGCGTTCTAATTTCACACGAATGAGCCATACCTGCCCAATCTGCATCTCTAAGAAGTTGATTTTTCATGTACCATTGGCTTTCGAGCACAGATATCTTATTTTTTGGCAAAGATATCCCATCGATTGAGTCGTTGACCATATTATTTAAATTAAGATTTTCCCAGCCTTCTTCTACAAATGTCTTATCAAGAAACTCCGGTAACTCCCAAGGTAAAAATAAGCCTCTACGCAATATATATGCGGAGCCATAATCGCTTGAATACTCGAACAGCGAAGCGTACTTCGGTGAGGTTAACTGTTTAAGTAAAGGACCACTTATCTTCCTAAACACGCTTCCAAAATTTCTGATGCCTGGTATCCAGCCAATATTTTTCACAATCGACGGAACCTGTTTGAAAGAGTCATATCCACCAAAAATTTCATCCCCCCCGACCCCCGACAAAGCAACTTTCAACCCTTTTTTTGATGCTTCTCGGGCGACAAAATAGGTATTCACACCATCAATAGAGGGCTGATCCATCGATTCTATTAGATTACTTCTAATATTAGAAAAATCATCTGCATTGATAGTGGGCGCATAATGGTTTGATTGAAATAAACCAGCAACTTCTTTTGCCAAAGGCGACTCATTTGAGTGACTGCCAGAAAATTCATCAAAATTTAGTGTAATGCTTTCAAGTGGATCCCGAGAAATTTCCGAAGCATATGAAAGAATACTGGAAGAGTCTAACCCAGCGGATAGAAATACGCCAACAGGCACGTCCGAAACAAGATGATGCTCTACACTCTCTAACAATGCACTTCTTAGATGAGGAGAGGAAACATCTAAATTTTGTTTTTCTAGTTCGATCATCTCTTTTCTCAAACAAAAATAAGTTTTAAATTCTTTTTTACCTGTGCAATCAAACCAGGCATAAGTACCTGCTGATAAACTGTTAATATCTCTATACATGGTATGAGGCTCGGGGACATACCCAAGGGTAAAAAATCCAATATGTCCAGCTGGATTTGGTGCGCGGGAAATTGCTCCTCCCAATAACAATGCTTTGACTTGAGAGGCCAATCGCAGCGTCTCACCATTATCCGAATAATACAATGGCTTAATCCCATATGGATCTCGGGCAAGAAACACTCCCTTTTTTTCAACATCCCAAATCACGAAGGCAAACATGCCCCGCAATCGATAAAGCATATCAGGACCGTATTCGTCATAAAGGTTTAATAGAACCTCGGTATCTGAATTCGTATCGAATCGGCGCCCTTTGCTAATAAGCTCTTTTTTTAATGCTAAATAATTATATATCTCGCCATTAAATGATATTTCTAATCGTATGTTTCCAATCCGATCTTTTAGTGCCATTGGCTGTGCGCCTGCCGAGCCAACTTCGATGATCGCAAGTCTTCGATGTGCGAGACCGATCTTACCATCATCGGATAACCAAATCCCAGCTCCATCGGGGCCTCTGGTGATCATACTATCACGAACCCTCAATAATTCCTCGCTGTCCACACTTGATTTAGAATTAGAATAATTGAAAATAGCAGCTATACCGCACATAAATTCACCATAAGTATTAAATACGCATTAAAGCATCAAAGCTCTTTGGTTTGAAAGTTTATTAGTTTTTAATTATAGAAAGTGTTATAAATTTGTCTTAAAGTACAGAAGATAAATTTCTTTTGTTAGGATTTTATTTTGAGTAAACCTTACCAAATAAGGCTTGGAGGCTACGGCCCGCCGACCACCTCATTTAGCAAATCTCTTAGACTAATCGGGAACAAACTAGAAAATCAATTTGGAAGTGATGTTGATATTAAATATATCTATAATATTATGGATTTGGGATACAAAGCCGATGATATTTTATGGTTAACTGAGCATGGTTTCCTAACTATATCTTACCAATCATCCAGCTATCTCACTGATCAAGTCCCCGAACTAGGTTTTGTTGATTTACCATTTCTTTTCAAAAATAATAATCATGCACGCAATTGTATGGATGGAGAATTAGGCGCTTATTTATCCCAAAAAACAGAAGAAAGAATTAATTATAAAATTCTCGGTTATTTTGAAAATGGATTCCGGCATGTTTCAAATCGGCTAAGGCCAATCAGAAAACCCAGTGACTTTAAAAATATGAAGATCAGAGTTTTACCGAGTGAATTTCAAGTAAAAACTTTTTCACTCTTGGGTGCAACACCTATGCGCATGGACTTAACAGAGGCCATTAAAGGGGTAATCGATGGTACATTAGATGCTCAAGAAAATCCATTTGCAAATACAGTGACCTATGGCGTTCACAATCACCATAAATACCATACAATTTCTAACCATTTTTATATATCAAGAAGCATAATGTGTCACCGAACGACATATTATTCATGGCCTGAAGAATTAAAAGTAGCAATGAATAAAGCTGTTGACGAAGCTGTTTTGTGGCAAAGAGAACAAGCTGAACAAGAAGCAATTGACTCTAGGAAAGCAATTGAAGCGGCAGGCTGTGAGATAGTTGATTTAACAACTACGCAACAAGAATTATTCACTCAAGCAACAAAATCGCAATACGATGAAGCACTCGATCAATTTGGTTCAAAAATGTTTAATTTAATAAAAGAAACTTAATCACAAATCAAGATTGCACGAAAGTCATTTACATTTGTATAGGTAGGACCTGTTTCAACCAAACTGTCTAATTCTTTAAAAAAATTATACGAGTCATTATTTGCCAGCATAAAATCTGGGTTTAGCCCAACCTTTTGAGCTGAGAATAAAGTTTCCGGCGTTATAAACGCTCCCGCATATTCAGAAAAGCCATCAATACCGTCTGTGTCACATGCTATAGCACTAACGTCAGAGCGGCCATTAAGTCCTAACGCTAATGCTAATAAAAACTCCATATTTGGCCCTCCTTTTCCGGTTCCAGTTACATTCACTGTTAATTCACCGCCAGATAATAAAAGGCATGGTTTAGCATTAAGATATTTTTTAACTTCATTTGCATGCTCATAACCCACTTTTTTTGCTTCACCTTGTAAACCTTCATTTAGAATAATAGGGGTTATTCCAGACATTTTTGCAAAATTTGCTGAAACCTCCAATGCCATTCGGCTATTCGCTATCATCTCAAACCTAAATTTATCGAGAGCCTTAGGAGCAAGATTAGGTTCTACTTTCCTTTTTAAACGCAGATATTTTAGAATTGATTTTGGCTCTGTAATTTCATATTTCTTTAGGATCTGTAGCGCTTGTTCGCATGTACTGAGATCGGCAACTGTTGGGCCAGATGCAATTACAGATGGATCGTCTCCAACAACATCAGATATCGCCAATGTTACAACACTGGCAGGCAAACAAGCTAGTGCTAATTGGCCACCTTTAATCCTTGAAATATGTTTACGAACAGTATTAATTTCACTAACTGTCGCTCCACATAGCAATAATTTTTTATTGATTAATTGCTTTTCGACAATTGTTAAATTTGACGCTGGTAGCGTAAGTAATGATGAACCTCCCCCCGAAATAAGACAAACTACAAGATCATCTTCAGTAAGATTCTTTACCTCTTCAAGAATTATTTTTGCTGCTGTTACTCCAGTTTCGTCAGGTATTGGGTGTGATGCTTGAATTACATTAATGAATTCACATTCAACATTGTATCCGTGACGAGTTACAACCGTTCCCGTTAAAGGGCCCTCAAAATATTGTTCAAAGGATCTAGCCATAGCCGCGGAGGCTTTACCTGCTCCTATAACTACAGTTCTACCTTGCGGTGGATCGGGAATAAATTTAGCTATACATTCAGATGGTTGGACAGCCTTTACCGCTTTATCAAAACAAGCAGCTAAAAACTTCTTTTGGTTGCCAATCATCTATAATTCTCGCATTCTTATCCAGTTATTGAAAAATATGAATAGTCAATAATTATATATTTCTATAGTTTTAATAGTTTTTCTGAATTACCGTGTAATATCTTGGCCTTATCGACACTATTCAACATAATTCGTTCCATCCATTTAGGACCAGGTTCATTAGGAACGAATGGATAATCAATAGCAAAAAGGATATGATCAGCGCTCATTTCCTGAATACATAACATTAGCGCAGGATCTGAGAAAAAACCAGAGGTTGTAATATAAAAATTATTTGAAAAAATTTTGCGGAACTCTACGCCATCATTTTCGGGGCGGTTTAAAGCAAGATCTATTCGCCACATTAAGAAAGGTAAGGTTTCTCCTAAATGTCCTAATATTATTTTCAGATTTGGATATTTTTTAAAAACGCCTGAAAGCACCATCCGAATACCAGCAGTGGCAGTTTCTAATGTAAAACCCCAACCTGCATTTAAGAAACCTGGATATTTTTCAATATAATCGCCAAGGTAAGCCTCAATAACTTTTTCATGCGGAATACCAGGATGAAGATAGATTGGCACGTCTAGCGCCTCAGCCCTCTCAAAAATAGGCCAGAAACGCTGATCATCAATAAACAGCTCTCCACCAGTCAGGCCGTGTATCATAGCACCCTTAAAACCAAGTTGTTTTACCGCTCGTTCCAGCTCGTCAGCCGCTGAAACTGGTTCAGCAGTCGCTAAATTGGCAAAACCAGCTAGCCTATCTGGGTTAGTTTGACAAATCTCATACAACCTATCGTTAGCAGCTGCAGCTATCCCAGGCCCAATATCAGCTGCCAGTTTTTGGGTTGACGGGGCACCATGGGAAAGAACTTGAACGTCTATTCCAGCCTCATCCATAGAGTCAATTCTAGCCTTACCAACATCCAACAAAGTCTTTTTTAAAAAGCCTGCTAATTTCCCATCTCGACCATCAAAATGTTTTACAACCTCAGGATCATAGTAGTGCTCCTCAATTGCTATAACGCGCTGATTATCCAAAATAGTCATATTTACTAGCCTCCATAAAATAATTCTCGTTAATAATTTTTTTCTTGTTTCTTTAAAGTCCGCTACAATTATAATAAATCTCTCATAATACTAATTATTATATTGACTTTACTTGATATCTTTACATTTAATTCACATTAAAGACTCTTTGCTATGATATACTTCATTACTTCATTCGTACCAGCGTAAATACGGTGCACTCGAGCATCCGCCCATGCCCTCGCTATTGGAAATTCCCAAACATATCCGTATCCTCCATAAAGTTGCAAACAATCATCTAATATTCTATCTGCCAGTTCAGTAGCCCACAGTTTTGCTTTTGCAGCTAATTCAGGTGTTACGCCGCCTTCAGCATGAAGTTCTATGCAGCGATCCATAAATGGCCTACCCGCTTCGATATCAGCAGACATTTCAGCAAGTTTAAACTGTGTGTTTTGAAAATCAAATACGGTTTGCCCAAAGGTTTTTCGTTCCTTTGTATAATTAATAGTTTGTTCGACAGCTACTTCTGCCATAGCAATCGAACGTAGTGCTACAACTAGCCTTTCTTGAGCTAATCCATCAATTAATAATGACCACCCCTGATTCAAATGACCTACCATGTACGACGCTGGCACGCAGACATTATCAAAAAAGAGTTCTGCCGTATCCTGTGCTTTATTTCCTATCTTTTTAATGTTTTTTCCTCGACTTACGCCTTCCAGGGCAAGATCAACCCAGAACACAGAAACCCCTCTTGAACCCAAAGCAGGATTAGTTTTAACTGCTAAAAGTATATAATCTGCGATATGCCCGTTCGTAATGAACGTTTTAGCCCCATTAATTATAAAGTTATTACCGTCGGCTTGAGCACGAGTTTTAATTTCTTTCAAATCACTGCCCCCACCAGGCTCGGTAAGGCCTATCGCTGAAATCCATTCACCGCTAACCATTTTAGGGAGCCAAGATCTTTTTTGATCTTCGGTACAAAATTTATGCAATATAGGAGCAATTATAAATGAGTGCATATCAAAAGAGGGCGCTGAGACGCCAAAACGGCCAAGTTCCTCAAGTACAATAGCGTCAAAAAAGAAGTCTCCCCCTATTCCACCATATTCTTCTGACGTACTTGTTCCCAAAATTCCGATCTTTCCGGCTTTTAACCATACATCCCGGGGAGTTCTTCCCTTTTCCTCCCATTGGGCATAATAAGGTAGAACCTCTTCCTTAATGAAATTAGCAACACTATTGCGAAATATCTCATGTTCTTCATTATAGATATTTCGAGGTATACTTAATGCCATCTTTATTTCCTGTTAGTAATTCGACTTATAACCTTCAAAGTTAAACCCCAAAGTTATGAAACTAGAAAACTAATCAAATTTAATCACTTTTTTTTGAGGTGTAAGATTTATTTCATCAATAACCGTTCCTTGTCGCATAGACAAAACAGATAGAATAGATTTAGCAACATCACTTGGTTCAATAGCATTTTTATCATCATCACCAGGCCGAAATTTTAAATGATTAAAAAATTCTGTTCTTACCATACCTGGATTAATTATTGTAACACGTATATTCTTATCTGCACTTTCCTGTCTAATTGATTGCGCGAAACCTCGAATGCCAAATTTAACTGTACAATAAAGACTTCCCATTTGTGATCCCCTCAAAGCGGCCTCAGACCCCATAAATATAATATCCCCCATTTCACTTGACTTAAATTGAGATATCACGGACCGTGTCACAATTAAATGTGAAATAAGATTTACATTAATATAGGCCTGAATTTGTTCAGATGAAAAATTTTCAAGACTTCCAAATTTACCAAAGCCAGCACAATTAACGAGACCGTCTATATCTGGTGATGAGGTCATTATTTCTGTAATAGTGTTCGTTATATTATTCAGATCGCCTAAGTTTAAAGTAACAGTATTATAATTTTCATCGTTAGGTTGAAATTGCTCATGGTTCCTTGCTATACCTGTTACCTTTGCACCCGAACTGAGCAATAACTCGGAAGTAGCTCTGCCAATGCCACTAGAAGACCCACTTACTAAAATATGTCGACCCTTCATACTTGGTCAGACAAATTGGAACTTCCTTCAGATACACATTGAAAAATAATACTATCTGAAACAAAATTAGAAAATAATTGTCGACAATGAAGTGCCATCTCATTTTCAATTTCTTCGCTATACGCCATAATTGAACCTCTTTGAGTGATAGGACCAGTGAATAGTATATCATCTGGGTATAATTTAAATATTTTTTGAAACATTGCACGAGGAAAACGGAGTGGACCGAAACTAATGGAATGAATGGCCTCGCTTGGAATATTTTTAGAAATACTTTCAATCAACTCTGTATAAAGTTCTTTCCAGTTTTTTCCATAGATAAGTGGATCAAACCTGAGTCCTATTTTCCACCCTCTATTTGCCAAATCAGTCATCGATTTAATTCGCCGCTCTATCGAGGGAGCTTTGTGATCTAGCACCCTAGACATAATTTCTGGCATAAGACTATAGGCGATAATGCAATTGTCTGGTGGGGATACAATTGTCATCGGTTTCAGCTTTGTACTTTTAGTTCTAACTTCCAACATAGATTTTGGATATGGGGTGAAAATTGGCAGAATATAATCTAAAAAACCTGTTATATTTTCTAACGCAAGGGAATCGCAGTCGTAACCTGAAAAAAAAGTTATATTATCTCCAGAAAATTCGTTATTAATTTGAATAATTTGTTCGGCAAAGTCCTCAAAATTAATAAAAATAACATAGTTAGCCGAGCTATACATACCTTGCAAAAAACAATATCTGCAATCATATATACAGTTATACATATGAGAGAAATAATAATTCCGCTTCCCACCAATACCGAAGCCATCGGGAGCCGGAAGTATGAGTTTTTTATATTTCTTTGCTAAAATTATGGCAGGATTAATCTTTTGTATTTTAAAATTTTGATTGCGCTTATTAAAAACTTCTCCAAATCGATCAATCTCTATTATTCTAGCCATGGGGAATTTAGAGATAATTAATCTAGCTCGGGGGTGTTCTAAAACCTCCTCCTCAACATAAATTGTATCTACCACAAATTTTCCCAATCAACTTTATTATTATCTAAACAAGACTTCAAAAAATATAAAATCTGTTTAGAGTCTGAAAATTTATTAATTTCATTATTTAATGTTCTATTTGGAAAGGCAGCTAACCATCGTTTTACCAAAGCATTTAATTGGTGCTCCTGCGAAACAGTAAAATGCCATCCACCCAAAATATCACGGCAAATATCTGGCGGCGATAGACGTCGAGCTTCAGAAGCTGAGATGCTTCGTAATTTTTCTGATACATCTAATATGCTACCAATATTCGCAGAAACTAATTTAGAAACCTTTTTTCCTGTTAAATTCTTTACATCCTCCTCTGGTCCATCTGAAACAATTTTGAGCAATATTATAAGTTCTTTTGGTGATAGTCTGCTGGCAGTCTTAAAAAAACCATAGCCTTCCATATCAAATAAAATATCCCGCTTATAATCTGTGTTAGGATAATCGGAAGTTACCAATTCAGATCGGGGCAATTTCAGAGGGAAGACAACACTGGGATAACTATATTTTGTAGAATTATGCTGCCTAATTTTATCAACCAGAAAAAGCGTTCCCATACTTGCTATTCCATGTCCAGCGATTCCTATATTTATAAAACCAGCCCACGGAGGCGCCTTATTCTGATTCCTTAACAATTGTGTGGCTTGTGAGGAGTTTAATTGACCTACTCCTGTTATTATTAAACAATTATTTTTTGTTTTATCCTCAAAAATTGGGAACTTTAAGCCATGATCAATACGTGACATTTTGAAGTATGCGATAATCGGTTTAGCCTCAACTTTCAAGGCGACAATCCAACAAATAACTGGTGTATTTCTCATGGTAAGACAATAATCTATTAATATAATTAAAATTTATAGTTGTTGAAATTCTTTTAATTTTTTTTGATAAAAATTGACAAATTCAGCATTGCCCCGTTTCATAGCTCCATTAATTAAAATCTCAATTTTAGCAATAGCCACCTCCTTTACGGCATATGCTTGATTAGCAGTTAACGCGTTACTCGCAACAAGTTTCTCAATTGATTGTATTCGAAACCGATCCATTCCCCAAAACTTTCTAGATAATTGATCATCGTGCCCCCCATATTTAATAGTCAGTGGGCTATCAATATGGAGTATGGTTTCACGTGCCGCAATACGAAGCCAAAGGTCATAGTCCTCACAAACTGCTAGATCTTCATCAAACAAACCCACTTCGTTCAACAAATCGCGCCTGATCATAACGCTACTAGGAGAGACAAGACATCGCTGCAAACAATCGTGGAAAATATCACCCCCGCTTTTCTTATGCTTTTTCATTTGATTGACAAACTGTCCTCGCCGATACCAAATCTCATCCGTGTGAACTAAACGATATTTATTTTGTTCTAAAATAGCAGCAACTTGTAACTCGATTTTTCTTGGGCACCATTCGTCATCAGAATCCAGAAAAGCAATCCACTCACTTTTTTTATCAACTTTAGATATACCTGTATTTCGTGCAGCGCTAACTCCTGACTTTTTCTCCTCGATACAAACTATATTAGGAAAGTCTTTTTTTATTAGCTCTAATGTATCGTCCGTCGATCCATTATCAACAACAATTATCTCATGTATTTTATATGTTTGTGCCAAAACTGACTTAATGGCCCTACCAATAGTGTGCGAGCGATTATAAGTGGGAATTATGGCCGAAACGGCTGGTGGATTAGCTTCTGATAATTCACTTCGTTTCATATACTTGTTTCAGAACTTAAATATCAGTCTCATAAATTTTTAGATAACCAATTACAAACTTGTTCAGTGATCACATCTTCTTTACCTCGGTAAAAATGATCGCAATCTTTCAATATTTCGACGTCACAATTGCCTGAACAATTTGCAGCAAAATCTTCAGCTGGATAGGCCTCCCGAATTTCTTGGTCACCTCTAATAAAAAGCACGGGGCAAGTAACTCGAGCCGCACTTTCAACCGTATCTGGCATTGTTGTTAACCGATCAATATAGCTCCTGGCAGTAGCAACATACCACCAACCTGGGAGGATCATAAGTTCATCACCCTGACCGTTCGATATCATATTTTCAGCCTTCTCACGCAATTCACTCGTTTTGCCGCCACCTAATAAACCAGTTTTTTTGGCCAACTTCTCAGCTGTCCCACCTCCAGAATGTGCAGATAACAAAACTAAAGCTGGGGTATCTGGATTATTCACAACATGTTGAACCGCCAGAAATCCTCCGTTACTATGCCCTACTAAAATAGGTGTCCCATATCCTTTCGCCTTTAACCATTCAGCCGCATACTCATTATCTTCAATACCCTCGGCCGTTGTTTGAAAAGCTGCTCCCTCAGCCATCCTAGAATCACGAATTCCCATTATGTCGTGACCCCTACGATTGAAAGAGAGACATGCAAAGCCCATTTCACTTAGTGCGGGAGGAAGAAAGCGAGCCGCTCCAACATAAAAGTTCATTGTATTACCATGGCAGATCATAACAACACCTTTAGGCTTCTCATTAACTGGTAAGTAAAATAATCCATCTAAGGGGGTAGTATTCGTCTCAATTTGGATAAGTTCTAATTGCATATCTAAAGTTGCTGTTCATTATTTTAATTCCAAATTATAGCCACCTTAAGTTTGTCGTTTTTTACGGCACTAAAATAGATGATCCCTTCGTCTTCCCAGCTTCGGTTTCTTCATGCACTTTAACCGCCTCGTCAAGACTATAACGCTGGCCTATCTCAACTTTTATTTTATTAGAGCTCACCATTTCAAAAACAGAATTAGCTGACAAAACTAAATCCTCTCGTTTCGCCGTATACGTCGCGACTGTGGGCCTCGTAAAATATAGTGAGTCACGTTTTTGGAGTATTGGCGGGTCTACCGCTGGCATAGGCCCGCCAGTTGTACCAAATGAGACAAAATAACCGCGTGGCCCCAAGCAATCTAAGGTTTGTTGATAAGTTGGCCCACCAATAGGGTCATAAACTACAGGAACTCCGCGGCCCTCGGTGATTTCTCGCACACGTTCAACAACATCTTCTTTCGTAAAATCAATAACTTCAGCGTAACCACTATCCCTAGCGAGTTGACACTTCTCCTCACCGCCATCAACACCGATCATATATGCTCCCTTGCTATTCCCCCATTGACCTGCAAGTGTTCCTACCCCACCCCCGGAACCTAAAAAAAGAACCTTTTCATCAGATTTTATATCGTAACAACGATTCAGGAGATATTCGACCGTCATACCCTTAAATAATGTTGCTGCACATTTTTCATCACTCATTTCATCGGGCAGGTGTACGACTCTCGCTGCAGGAAAATTCCTATATTCTGCATAAGCCCCCTGGGGTGCTGTAGCATACGCAACCCTATCACCTACTCTAAATTCTGTTACATTTTTGCCAATGTCTTGAACAATACCCGCTGCTTCCAATCCAATTCCACTAGGAAGCTCTAGAGGATATAAGCCAGAGCGTTGATAAATATCCATATAGTTAAAACCAATAACATTCTGCTTGATTTGCACCTCGTCATCTTTTGGTGGGGTAATTGTCACTGTATTTAAAGTCATGACAGAGGGTGCCCCTTGTTCAACTAACGTAACAACACGTATTTGCACCATTTTCTCCTTTTTATATTTTACGATGATATGAGTCTTAACATTCTCAAACAAAAGTTTAAAAGGGTCAAATTCTTATTTTATAATAATATTAATGCTAATTAAAAATTTTTATAAATAGTCTAAGCTTGACCACTATCAAAGACTTGAAATATTATAGCATTTTATATCATCGGTTAGGAGATTAAGTATGTTATTTGCTGTTTATATGGTCGATAAACTCGGCATGGAGGAAGTACGCGCTCAAACCGGCAAAGCACACGCAGAATATATGGCCGCAAATGAGGAGGGCATTCGAATGGGCGGCCCCTTATACGCTGATGACCACAAAACGATGATCGGTAGTGTAGTAATTAAAGATTTCTCTAATCGGACTGATGCAGAAAACTTTATAAAAAATGAACCATATAACAAAGCTGGGTTATTCGAGACGGTAATGATAAATCCCTTTAAGGCATTTGTTGATAATTAAACACCCACTATCTATCTCACCTCCAAAATCATATAATTTAGTCTTTTGGTTTTTTCTGGCATCAGTTTTCGTTATTAAATGCAATTTTCGTATGTGCCAAGCTGAATTACTCATAGGGGATTTAGGTATCTAACGATGAACCTTAATGAATTTAATCAATTTTGTAAGTCACTGCCATATACAACTCATATTGTTCAGTGGCACGGTTCCCACGTATGGAAAATTGGTAGTAAAATCTTTGCAATTGGTAGTTGGGGTAATAAAAAAAATTCTGGTATAACTTTTAAGGTTTCTAAAATTACTTTTGAATGTCTCAAAGATGAAGCCGGTCTGCGACCGGCCCCTTATTTGGCAGCGAGAGGAATGAGTTGGTTACAGTGTTACAATGAAGATACCTTGAATTCAAATGATCTTAAATCACACCTCATAGAATCCTATAGTTTAGTATCTCCCAATTCAAAAAAAAATAGTATAATTTGATTTCATCATTATAATATTTTTTTCATCCTAAATATTCAAATTATTTTGAGTTAGTACCCACACTAGCTATTTTCAACTGGTAAAAGCCAGTGTTCATAAATCTCAATCTCAAGCGTGTCTTCAACAGCGCCAGTGTAGTCACTCCAAATATCAATTTGTTTGAAGGATACGCGATAGAGTATTCTTTTCGG
>CENZ01005845.1_pt1 | contig 27107 bp, 29 predicted proteins | sample 361341 | NCBI WGS metagenome assembly CENZ01 (sample SAMEA2619782, study PRJEB7988) | marine metagenome | biome: marine biome (ENVO:00000447); feature: deep chlorophyll maximum layer (ENVO:xxxxxxxx); material: "saline water (ENVO:00002010), including plankton (ENVO:xxxxxxxx)" | depth 50 m
AGTTGTCGGTGGCATTCTTGTTGTCGTTGCTGGCCGCATTGCCAGATGCATTAATGGCGGTCTGGCTCATGTTTCTGGCCAATGGTTTTCTGGATAACGATAGAGAGCTTGTTTTAATTGCTGCGGGTGGATTGGCCATCACAGCTGCGGCGACATGGTTCCTCAAGGTCATCAGTGATCGCACCCAACGACTATTCGCGACAAGGTCACTATTGCGCTGGAATCCCACGTGGCCAGACTGCATGCGGAGGTGGCGACGGTCGAGCACCACGAGCGTCCCGAATTCCTGGGTCGGCTTGCGATTCAGCGTAACCAGGTCTTTGTACTCGACCATATGTATATGTCGCTGTTTACGACAGCAGGATGGGTCTTGCGGTTGATGGTCACCATTGGCTTGCTGGTTTCTGTTCACCCGGCGCTTGTTCTTCTGGTGTTGTTTGCCATCCCCACGGTGTTCAGTTCCACCTGGCAGCCAGGCGTTGAAAGAGCCATCGAAGAAGAGAATGCGCCCCACGAACGACTGTCCCGACATCTGTTTGACCTGGCCACCACCGCGTCGCCTAGTAAGGAAGTGCGGGTTCTTGGCATTGAAGACTAGCTTTAGCGTGAGCGTTGGATGGCGTGGGATCGCTGGTACAGACCTTTATCCGCCGCACGCTGGAAGAGTGCTCGCTACCACGTAGTGGGGTGGGCGATTTTCGGGTTGGGGTACGTTGGGTTGGTGGTGTTCGTTGCGCAAGTGCTTGCCGAGTCCCCTGGCGCGGTGTTGTTGGTTCTGGCGGCGGGATCTCGGTTGTCCGCCTATATCAGCTCGACGGTTGGTGAATTGGATTTCTTGAGGGGAATCTAGATGGGTGGTTCCGTCAGGCTGGCGTGGCTCGAAGACTGCGCTGATGCAAAGCGGTCTGTTGCCGATGTGCCTGTTTCTAACAAAATCAGTGGGGGGATTTCGCTCCGTAATTTGAACTTCGGTTATCCGGGCACGGAGAAGTGGTGCTGGATGAGCCGACCGCGGCGCTCGATGCTGAAACTGAACATGAGCTGTTTCAGCAGTACACCGCTGCGGCGCGTTCCAAGGAGGCCTCCAACGGTCGAATCACCGTACTGGTGTCCCATCGATTCAGTACAGTGCGTATGGCGGATCAGATTGTGGTGTTGGATGGCGCAAAGCTGGTCGAGACAGAAAGCCATGAGGAACTGATGGCAAATGGCGGGCAGTAGCGGAGTTGTACACCATTCTGGCGGATGCCTACCGGTAGTCGTCATACCGGCCAAAGACCTGGTTATTCCGAGCCGGAGGCGTGAGAATCTCGGGCACATAACTGCGGACTCAAGCACGGTTGGAGACTGAAATTCGGAGATCCTCGCGGATTTCGTACTCAGGATGATGCCGTGGTTTGACACCAGCACCCGATCCGTCTTTTATGTGCGCTCTCTTATCAGCCAATACAGGACAACACGATGTCTGCGATTTCTTCCCAGGACGGCCCGGTAGCGGTCACCGGAACCTCAGGTTTTACGGGCGGCCATATGGTTCGCGAGCTGGTGCACCATGGGTATCAGGTACGTGCCTGTATTCGAGATGCCAATTCATGGCGCGGCCAGGATGCCGTTGCCTACCTGAAGACACTACCCAACGTTGAGATTATCGATGGTTGTGACCTTTTTACCGAGGGCTCCTATGACGCTGCCTTTGCAGGTTGTTCCGGGGTCTTCCACGTCGCAGCTGTGCTGGGAAATTCTGCGGATGGTCAGTCGCAGCCACTGGGCAGTGGTGATGTCTCCCAGGATGTCTACGACGGCGGCATGGTCGGTACCCAGAATGTGATCGACGCGATCAACAAGAGCGGCAGTGTTCAGCGTATGGTCTACACCAGTTCCATGGCGGCTGTTTCCGGGGCAAAAGGTGGCTCACTACCCGCAGGGTATGAGTGGACCGAAACGGACTGGGCGTCTGACGAGGTGGAAGAGCAGGTGTGGAAGCATCCTCGGAACTCATATGCACGCAGCAAGGTTGATACGGAACATTTTATTAACGACCAGGCGGATGCGAGCGGAAAGTGGGATGCCATCACCATGAATCCGGCGATGATCTGCGGTCCTGTACTGTTCAAAGCGCAGATCGGTCAGTGGATCGAACAGATTGGCCGCCTAGCGGCAGGCGAAGAGCCGAACTGGCCTTCCAAATACGACATGTACTACAACATCATCGATGTTCGTGATCTGGTGAAATCGCATCGGTTGGCAATGGAATCGGATGTGGATCACAAGAGCAGCCATGGCGGCCCGCGATACGTGATGCACGGCAGTGGAGGACGCAGCGCGATGCGGTTTGGTACTGAGGTGGCCGAAGTCATCGCGGCTGAATACCCCCTTTTCAAGATTGGTGAACCGTCGACGATCACTTCAAAGGGTGAACCCATCACGATTGCCTCGAATGTGCTGAACGATTGCAAGAAGGCGAAATCGGTATTAGGCGCGACGATTCGTCCGGTAGAGGACACGATTCTCTCCGTCGTTGAGACCTCCATTGAGTTGGGTGTCATCACACCTCAAATCAAGTGAGCGTTATAAACGCATCAGGGTGGCCGACGGTCGAGGCAAAAGCCGTCGGGATTGATACTGGAGCATTGGCGGATGCGGCAGAGTTTGTTCGTCAGAATAATTCCACGTGTTTCCTTGTGGCCCATGCCAGTGGCCTCGTTTGTGCTGAACACTGGCACTGTGAAGAAGGCTTCGGAGGCGACAAGTCTCCACTTGCGCCGACGTTCACGGATGATGATCGAAGCCTGGAAGATGTGGCGTCCGCACAGAAATCTGTGGTGTCCGTGCTCGTGGGGATCGCTGTCGAGAAAGGACTACTGACTGTTACTGATAGCGTGACTGATCTGATCGGCCCGGGGTGGTCACATGCGTCGTCATCCCAGGAATCCGAGATCACGGTGCAACACCTGCTCACCATGACCAGCGGTCTTGATCATGGTGGTCGGTATGCAGAACCACCGGGCAAGGTGTGGATGTATAACCTGGGGCCCGCGTGGCACACCCTGAAACGGGTCTTACCGGCTGTGGCTGGAAAACCGCTGAATGATCTGCTGCGGGAATGGCTGACCGGTCCCCTCGGAATGACAGAGAGCCAGTTCGTGGAGCGACCCGTTGTCCCTGAGGGTCGGAATGCCATCGGTGCATCATCGGTGTATCCGGATGGCAAAACTTTTGAAGGGTTTGTGAGTTCTGGATATGACCTGGTGCGTTTTGGGCAGGCGGTCTGTAGTGCAGTGCGAGGCGAGGATGAACTGGGTATCTCTTCGGACTACTTTCAGGAGTCCCTGAAACCCTCGACGGATCTCAATCCCTCCTATGGCTACCTCTGGTGGTTGAATGGACAGGCGTTCTCTCTGGCTCCTGCGCAGAAAGAACCCAACCAGGGCCCCATGGTGCCGTCGGCACCTGACGACATGGTGTCAGCGCTGGGCGCGCTCGGTCGTGCTGTGCACGTCATCCCGTCGCGACAGTTGGTGGTGGTGCGCATGGGTGGTAGTCCGAGTGAGCAGGTGCTGGCGGGAAGCCAGTTTGGCGTCACACTCTTTGATCGGCTTCAGTTGCGAACTGATTAACCTCGCAGGCGGCGCTCAGCCGAGTAGTGGATCACCCTTGGGTAACGATTTGGCATACCAGAGTGCCAGCTTGTGTCCTGCCGACTTCTGCGAGACCTGGTCTTCCGGCAGGGGTTGAATGACTTTGTCATGTACCAGCAGACGATAAAGGTACATGACGCGCTCGTTCACTGAATCGGTCGGTTCGAATTCCACCACGCCACGTTCGGTGCCGTATTTCATACCGGCTTCGACAGCGAACTTGAGCAGCTCTTTTTCATGTTTCAGCTTTTTCATGGTTGTCCTTATGACGGGAACCGGGACCAGTCTAGCGACGCAAACGCCCAGAGGCACGTGTTTTCGCAGTGCCCCGCGTGAAGCGACCGGGCGCCTATTGGTGTAAGCTGGCGAGCTTTGTTCCCGGGTATTTTTTACGTGATTCCACAACGATGGCGGACACCGTTTAACTTCCTGGTCATCGCAAGTATTGCGATGCCCATTGGTTTCGCCGCGTGGACGTCGCTGCTCAATAACTTCGCGATCGAACGCGTGGCGTTCACCGGTGTTGAGATCGGGATTCTGCAGAGCCTCAGAGAGGTGCCGGGTTTCCTCGCGTTTACCGTCGTGTTTGTCCTGCTTGTTATTCGCGAGCAGCGATTTGCTGTCATCTCGGTCGCGATTTTTGGTCTCGGAACGGCGCTGACCGGATTTCTGCCGACGGAGTACGGCCTCTATTTCACAGCGGTCCTCATGTCGATCGGATTTCACTACTTTGAGACCATTCGGCAATCGTTGTCACTGCAATGGCTGTCGAAAGAGGAAGCGCCGCAGATGCTGGGGCGGTTGATTGCCATAGGCTCCATGACGTCGCTGGTGGCGTTCTCCTGTGTCTGGCTACTGCTGGAGATCTTTGCTTTCGACTATATGTGGATCTACCTGCTGGCCGGGGGCGCTTCCATTCTGCTGGCAGTCGCGATGGCCGGTTTCCCACATTTCGAATCGCAGATTCCACAGCGAAAGACATTGGTACTTCGTCAGCGCTACTGGCTTTACTACGGTTTGACGTTTCTGTCTGGTGCGCGCCGTCAGATCTTCATGGTATTCGCCGGTTTCCTGATGGTGGAGAAGTTTGGGTACACTGCGGCCAACATCGCTGCCCTGTTTCTGATCAACCATCTGTTCAACTGGTTTTTTGCAGAACGTATCGGTGATCTGATCGGCAGGATTGGTGAGCGTCGTGCACTGACCATTGAGTACGTTGGACTGGTTGGTGTGTTCACGATGTATGCGTTTGTCGACAACGCCTATTTCGCAGCGGGTCTCTACATCGTCGACCACATGTTCTTTGCATTCGCGATTGCCATCAAAACGTACCTGCAGAAAATTGCGGATCCTGCGGATCTTGCGTCAACAGCGGGTGTGTCATTTACCATCAATCATATTGCGGCGGTGGTCATCCCGGCGGTGTTGGGGATTGTATGGATCACGTCACCGTCAGCCGTATTTCTTGTCGGTACGGCATTCGCGCTCTGTTCACTGATTCTGTCCCAGAACGTGCCGCGTAGTCCTGGAGAAGGCAACGAGGTGATCTGGGGCCGTGTCGCCAAGGCGTAGGCGATCTGCATGACGAAGTCATTCGCTAGAACGAGATCCCTGTCACGGAGTTGCTGACCCGTCAGCTGGTGGATGCCACGTTCCCGGAATTCGCGGCGTTGTTACTGCAGCCACTCGATGCGACGGGCTCCAGCAATCTTCAGTTCCGTCTCGGAGATGAAATCCTTGTTCGTCTGTCGCGCCAACCAGTGGTGGCAGGGCGATTGAAAAGGAGGCGCGCTGGACTCGGATATTGGGTGACGGCTTGCCGGTGACAGTCCCTGATGTCGTTGCTGTTGGCGAACCAGCGCTGGGTTATCCGGAACATTGGCCCATTGTTCATTGGCTGCCAGGTAAACATCCCGAGGTTGCTGATGAGAGGTCGGAAATCGCGGAAGCGTTGAACTCGGGATATATCCTTTCGGGCAGCGTACGGCGTGCCGGTGATCAGATCTGTATCTCCCTGCAGCTGATTGATGCGAGCGCTGATGACAATCTCTGGTCGGAGACCTACGACCGCGATATGACAGACATATTTGCCGTTCAGTCCGAAGTGGCTGAGTCGGCTTCAGGGCAACTGCAGGTCGCGCTCAATGTCGAGACGAAGCGTGCGATCGCAACCCCGCCAACAAACAATGACAAGGCCTGTGAGCTATACCTGCGCGGGCTAGTGCTCGCAGCACTTGAGCAGGCCCTGACCATGGTAACGCAGGCGACAGAGTTGGATCCGAACTTTGCGGAACCCTAGGTCGAGATCGCCAGGATATTGATCCGTCTCTCACAGAACACTCTGGCCTAGATAGACGTGCGTGAACGTGTCTTCAGTACCCTGGATCGGGCGATAACCACCAAACCGGACAACCCTGAAAGTTATGCTGTGTTGGCCTGGGCTTTGACCCAGGACAATCGGTTTGACGAAGCGGAAATCCAGGCCAACAAGGCGGTTGAAATCTATTCTAATCATGGGTTCAGCGTGGTGATGTTGGGTGAGGTGGATCTATGACTGGGGCGAGGGACAACAGCGAACGGATACCTTCTGCGAGGTGCGGCGTTGGATCCGTTGGATGCAAATATGCAGCTGATGGCGGCAGAAATCCTGGCGAGTATGGGGCGCCGGGAAGAGGCTTTGCGAAAACTCCAGCAAGGTATCGAGCTTGCACCGGTCGCAGATTCCTATGGCCGCCGTGCATCGACTGTACATAAAAACCTGGGTAATCATTTTGAGGCGATACAGAATCTCAAAATTGCTTACGATCTGGATCCCCATGATTTCACCTATCCTCTGGGGATTAGCATGAGCTTTCTCGCGCTGGGTGAGCGTAATGTAGCGGAACGCTGGATGAATGTGGCCAGGGACATCTCGCCCAGACACGATTGGGTGTTTGAGCGGCGCAGTTGGCTATACCTGGCGAATCGTAACCTGGACGCACTGGAAGGGTTGGTCGAAGACTGGGCGGCGGTCAATCCAGAGGCAGCTTTGGTTGCCCGTGCTTCATTGAAGCGATTCCGGGCAAGTCAGCTCGAAGATGAGGAAAGGAACGCTGAGTCGCTACGAATGACGCGTGAGGCCCTCAACGACTATTCCAGTTTGCTTGAACCGTTTCAGCGCAAGGATGAATTGCAGGTGAGTTTGGCAAACGTTGTCCCTGCCGCCGGGTCGGTGATTGCGGCGAGAAGGCTTGGCGAGGGTGACATTACTGATGAGATCATGGAACCACTCATGCGCTGGACCGAGCAAGAACAGAGCCCATGGGCAACGCCCCATGGCGTTATTGTCTGCGCACTGGAGGGCAATCGGGAACGGGCGTTGGATCACTTGCGCGTTGCTGTGTCCCGCGAAATGAACGCGCTTTGGTCACTGGACACATAGGGTGTAATTTCAGATCCTCATGGGTAATTCCACGGAATCAATGAAGACATCGCGTTTCAGCAGATCGTCTGGGACGTGCGAAGGAAGAATGAGGCAACCTTGGCGCGCGTCCGCGCAGAGTTCGGCGCTTCTCAATCCACCCGGTGCTTGAACGGGAGTGGTTCAAACGCCATCTCTAATCTGTTAGATCAACGATCACCGGCGCGTGGTCCGACGCCGTCAGCCCATCCTGCTTCTTCCTGAAATCCCGATCGATCCAGACGTCATCAACACGTTCCCGAATGGCTGAGGAGCCTAACAGATAGTCGATACGCAGGCCCTGGCCGCGATGGAATGCACCGCCCCGGTAATCCCACCAGGAAAATTTCTGTTCAGCAGGACATTTGTCGCGGAACAGATCAGTGAGTCCCTGTTGCTGAAGCGCAGCGATGGCGCCACGTTCATCTTCGGTGTGAAAGATGTTGCCGACCGCCCGTTCGCCTTTCCAGGAATCGATGTGATCGGGGGTGACATTGAAGTCGCCGCAGAGAATGGATGGTTTGTTTCCCAGGTTTGTCGCGTTGCAGTACTCTGCCAGTGAACCCAGCCATTTCACTTTTGCCGGGAAGTCCTCGTGATCCAGTGTCTTGCCATTAGGCACATAGACCGTGGTAAAACTGATACCGGCCACGTCGGCGCTGATGAGCCGGGCTCCCATCTCGTCTTCGCCAGAAAGGCCGCTCTGGGTCACTTCAATCGGATGTTTCGAGAGGATGCCGACGCCATTCCAGCCCTTTTGTACGTGAATGGCGTGTTGATATCCAAGTGCCTCAAACTCATCTGCCGGAAAGTCTGGTTCTTCCACCTTCAGTTCCTGCATGCCCACCACATCCGGGGATCGATTCTCCAGCCAGATTTTGATGAAGTCGAGGCGGGCACGCAGGCCGTTGACGTTCCAGGTGGCAAATCGCATTCAGAATCCTATTTCGATGGTTAGATGGCTGAGTCTGTCGATGGTCGGTGTCTGGTCGATCACGCTAGGCAGGGAGATTACCCTAATTCGGCATTCCGATTGAATATGTGGATTGGTATGTAACCTTTTTGTGTGGACACGTGTTGCGTATGAGAGTGTTTAGCGCGAACAAAAAGATGATGAGCCCCGGGCTTTGTTGGGGTTCTGTTTTCTTGTCAGGTCGGTATGGCTACCAGCACAGATGATCGCGCCCGTTATTCGGGCTGGGGCCGCGACCATCAGGGTGACGGCTGGTCACTGGCGGTCTACCTGCTGCGCGATCAAACCGTCATAATTTGCTCGCGTGGAGACGTTATACTGCCTCCTCCGATGGCCGGGAGACATGGCCACGGAGCATCCAGAACCATTGGGACGACGACCATTACAAATGTGATGTGAGCCGCCACCCTAGGAGCAGATCATGTTGGATATTGCGATCAGGAACGGAACCATTGTTGATGGTACTGGCGCCCCGGCCTTCCAGGGCGATGTTGGGATCAAGGGTGATCGCGTCGTTGCAGTGGGCGAGGTCTCCGAATCTGCCGCACGCGAGATAGACGCCACCGGCCGGATTGTTACTCCCGGGTTTGTCGACACCCACACACACCTGGATGCCCAGATTTTCTGGGACCCCTACGCAAGTCCGGTGTGCTGGCACGGCTCAACGACGGCGCTGATCGGCAATTGTAGTGTCACCTACGCCCCAGTGCGGCCCGATCAGAAGGATCATCTGTCCAGCGTGCTCGAATCCGTCGAACAGATCTCTGTGGAATCTGTGAACGCCGCGCTTCCTTTCAACTGGGAGTCGTTCAGCGATTACATGACGGCTATCGACAATACGCCTAAGGGAATCAACATCGCGGCCTTCATGGGTCATGCGGCCGCCCGGGTCTATGTGATGGGTGATGAGGCGATTGATCCGAAGCGTCACCCCAACGAGAAGGAGAAGGGGGAGCTGCAGGCATTACTGGCGGATGCGCTCGAAGGTGGTGCGCTCGGTGTCTCGACATCACGTACCTATACCCACATGGACCCCCAAGGTCGACCCATTCCGGGAACTTACGCGGTTGAGGATGAGCTCCGAGCCTTTGCTGAAGTGTTGGGAAAACAAGGCGGCATATTCCAGTGTGCCGCCCGGCTGGGTGAAGGTGACGACGCGAACAACACCAGCACGCAGGAAGAGCTGACCTGGCTTTCAGACATTAGTATCGATTTTGATATCCCGGTGGTCTACAGCCTGTTTACGGGCCTGGGCCATGGCCCGGAATACCATCGCAAGATCCTCGAATGGACTGACGCACATCGTGCGAGAGGTGCGAATATCCGTCCAATGCAGAACTCACGGGTTGGCACGAACCTGTTCGGTGCGATGAACTTTCTGGGTGTGCGTTCCGGGGCCTGGGAAAAATTCAATCAAACGCGACCCTCTGAGCGGATGGCGCTGCTTGAGAATGATAATTTTTGTGCCGCTCTGGCGGATATGAGCCCTGAGGTGGAAGCCAACTTTGCAGGTCGCTTCTGGACATTTGGCGAGGAAAATCTGGACTATCGCCGTCGCGATCAAGATCTGATTGCCAACATTGCGAAGGCCAACAACGAACGACCGATGCAGACAGTCGTGCGACTGATGAAGGAAACGGCCGGGCAGCAGATCTTTGTCAGTGGCTCAAACAATGGTGTCTACGACAATATCAGCGACATCCTGTCCTATGAACATACGATTCCCGGGCTTGGTGATTCGGGCGCGCATGTGAAGGTAATGACAGATGCCAATCTCACAACCTACCTGATGTCCCATTGGGTTCGGGATGCTGGTTTGCTCAGCCTGGAAAATGGCGTCCGCCGGCTGACGGCGGGAGCGACGGACTTCTTTGGGTTGAAGGACCGCGGCAGGCTCTTCCCTGGACAGTTTGCAGACGTGAACGTCATTGATCTCGATAACCTGGCTTCAGAGATGCCGGAGTACGTCTATGACTATCCCTGTAACGCCGGTCGCTGGACCCAACGCGCCCGAGGTTACGACTACACGATCTGTAATGGTCGCATCATGATCGAAGACGACAAGCACACGGGCAGTGTCAACGGGCGATTGCTTCGATATCAGCATTAAGCGGTATCGTCGTCCGGCATGCGGAGTGGTCCAGCCCCATATAGGAACGTCGGGCCACTTCGTCAGTATTGGTAAGTCGGTGACTTCAGCCGAGAACTTCCGGATTCGCCAATGTTGCGGGATTGATATCTCCCGAAAGCGCTGTAACCAGATTGGTAGCGGTTTCCGTCGACATCCGTCGCGCCGCCTCAATGGAGACACCTGCGCTGTGGGGTGACAGATAGATCTTGTCGCTTTTGAGGAACGGATGATCGGCGGCGGGTGGTTCCGTTTCATAGACATCAATGCCGGCGCCTGCAATGGCATCGCTGTCGAGCGCAGACATCAGGGCGGCTTCATCAACGATGCCACCACGTGCACAGTTGATCACAAAGCTGTCGGGTCCCATCAAACTGAGCTCGTCTTTGCTGACAATGTGACGCGTCTCATTGTTCAACGGGCAATGCACCGTCAGAAAGTCGGTGTTGGGTAACACATCCTGGAAATTCGACACGGGTGTGCAGCCGGCCGCTGAGATTTCAGCGTCATCAACATATGGATCACACACGTTCACCTGCATATCAAACGCCAGTGCACGTTTGGCGAGGCGGGTACCAATGCGCCCAAATCCCACAATGGTGAGTGTCTTGTCTGCAATGTCGACCGCGATGGCTGAGCTGCGCAACGCAAAATTTGATTCTCGCGCAGCCTGATCGTAGATACGCCCGCGTTTGGCCAGTGACAACAGGAAAAACATGGTGTGCTCGGCCACGGAGATCGCGTTCGCGTGGATTGCCAACATGAGTGGTATTCGTCGATTGGTCAGCGTAGCGACATCGATGTTGTCGTATCCGACCCCATGTCTGGAGACACCGCGTAGATTCGGCGCGGCCGCGAGAACGTCGGCCGTGAGTTTGGCGGAACGGACCGCGATACCATCGACTCCGCGCGCGGCTTCAATCAGTGCCTCTTCGGACGTATCCTCAGGACGGATCAGCTCAATATCCGGATGGTCTTCGAATACGGCAATCCCGATGGGTTGCAGTGGTTCCGTCATCATGACTTTCATGGTGTGTCCTTAGGTGTGTGGTTGTCCGGGGGAGCGCCCGTGCATAGCTGGCATGCCTTCGGGTAGCGGCAGCACAGGGTGGCAGCAGAGCCGATCGATATCCTGGTTTTCTCGGTGCGTGAGTGATGCCGCGACTGGCGAATCAGCGTACCTGCGCCCCAGGTCGCTCTTGTTCATCATCGGTTGCACGTACGCAGGCGAAACAGCGTTCAGAATAGCGGTCCGATCGAGTCCGCTCTCATTCAGTTCATGGCAGGCTCTATGCCACATGCGCGAGTCGTAGATGACTGCAGCACCGGCAGGCGCGATCCACTGGCGGGTATCGGTGTGAACACCTTCGCCCATTCGGGTGCCACCGGAATTAACTTCCGGTGGTGGCATTTTCCTCAGTTTGTACGATCCCGGCATGTACTGGGTGGCCGCGTTATTGGCACGAAACTCATCAATACAGATATTGAACTGTACGCCAAAAACTGGCTGCTCCGGCCAGTCATCATTGGGGAAAACCTTCCCATGATAGGGGTAGTCACTGTGCCAGCCTCCTTCAGGAAACTGACCTTTCAGCTTGTCGGCGGGTTTCAGGGTGTTGACGATCGGCTGATGGCAGAAGTGGATCTCATCGGAGTTCATGTATTGCTGCATGACCCACATGGCAACAGGGTGGGTGACCGCACGTGCCACATCGATACTCCAGATCAGTGAATCCGTTATCCAGAAGTTACCGTCGTTCGGGGTTTCATCGGCATGGTGGCGTTGACGAATCACGGCGGTTTCTTTCTTGAGGTTGGCGATGTCGGATTCGGGCATCAATCGGTCAATGATGGCGAATCCCTGATCGTTCAGGTCCTGCAGAATCTCTGAGGCGAGTTTGGGGGGGGCGGGGGTGATCCGGAACGGCACCCCTGTCAACAAATGGCCGTTAACGTCGCGGAGATCTGTCTCGCTGCCGGTGAGGGTCATCCCTGTCAGAACATGCTGGTACCCGTGATCAGTGCTCTGCCAATAACTGTTGTCATCACCATGGGCGGCGGTGGCCAGTGTGTCGCCCTTGCAGTTCAGCAGATAGCCATCTGCGTTTTGGATCAGAACGTAATCCGGGTTCATGTTGTTCTGGGATTGGTGAGCTGAGTCAGGCGGCGACTATACCATAGCTCCTCCTGGAGCTCGGTATCCGGGCTCGCTTCAGCGCAGTCAAACCTGTATACATGCGCGTCGTTTTTGCTGGTCGGCGGTGCAACCATGAAATACAGAAGGCCAATAGGTACCTTTATGGGTGATCAAGTCTATGAGTGATCAAGTCGCCTCCTCATCGGTGGGCAAGGCAGAACGCCGGGAAGGTATCTCCAACGTGCTGATCTGAGGATATGGTTCCGGCAGCTTTGGCCTCGCCCTGCTGGGATTGGTTGTGGCGGTCAACCTGCAGTTCTTCTATACCGACTTTGTGGGACTGTCCGCTGGTCTGGTGGCGTGGTCCTTGCTCGCCGCAAGGGTGTTCGATTCACTGACTGATCCCGTGATGGGATACCTGTCTGATAGAACCAACTCACGATTCGGGCGACGACGACCGTACTTTTTCCTGGCTGCGATCCCGCTGGCGATTGTGTTCTACTTTCTCCTTTCGCCACCCATTCTGGATGATCCCGAGAACCATCAGGGTTACCTGCTGGCCTACATGTTGTCTCTCTACATTTTGACCTACTTCATCTGGACGGTCGCAGCTATTCCGTACTTCAGTCTGGGGGCGGAATTGAGTGACGATTACAACGAGCGGCTGAAGGTGATTGCCGTTCGTGAATCCTGCACCTTGGTGGGTCTGGTTGCGGCGACTGTATTGCCTGCTTGGCTGATCTATTCCTATGGCGGCGTCCGGGATACTCCTTTATGGGGGGAATTCTCGGTGCGGGTGTTGCTGTGTTTCTGATCTTTGCGGCGGTGGTCAGCCGTGAGCGATCTGATTTTCATGGGCGACCCGCTATGAACCCCTATGCGGGATGGTTGGCGACATTCCGGAATCCGCACTTTGCGCGCCTCTTGATCCCGTTCATTTGCAGCTCTTTCGGTGCAGCAGTACCCGCGGTGCTGGTGATCTATGTCGCGGTATACATTCTCGGGACGCCAGAGTGGTGGACGTCGATGATTCCAGGCTGGATCCCTACCTGGTCGTACTACCTGTTGCTGTACTTTGTCTCGGGCGTTCTGAGTCTACCTGTGTGGGATCCCGTTTCGCGTCACATTGGTAAACGCAACACCTGGTTTATCGCCATCGTCATCTCGACGTTCACGAGTGCCGATTGCTTCTGGTTGAGTGAAGGATCGATTGTCTATTTCTCGTTTATCCTGGTGTTCGGTGGAATCGCTTTTGGCAACTTTCTCGCGATTCCGCCTTCAATGGTTGCAGATGTCATCAAGTGGGACGAGGTGGAAACCGGCAAGCGTCGTGAGGGCAACTATTTTGCCATTTGGGCGTTTACGACCAAGTTTGGAGCAGCGGTCACCGGCTTCATTGTGCTCCAGGTCCTGGAGCATGTGGGCTACGTGCCGAATGTGCCCCAGAAAGAGACCGTGAAGACATGGATGTTGGTCATGTACGCATGGTTCCCAGCGCTCTGTTACCTGCTGTCCGCCCTGACGCTGTTGCGGGTGAGCTGTCCCGGGTTCAGGAGCAACTGAATCGCGTCTGATCCAGTTTGCGGGGGTATCACTGGTCCACTAAGATACCCGACCGTTTAAGGACTGAGGCCAGATCGTGTCTACTGTCGAAACAGAAACTGCTGAAGACGTCATCATTGATGGCATCAATATCACTGAACGCATCGCTGAGATTCAGGATGTCGGCTACACCGTCGTGCCAGATTTCATCAGCCAGGAGGAAATCGCGAAGATTCGTCACTCCTTCGACACCGAAGTGCCGATGACCGAGATGCGTGCGATTGGTGTAACAACGGGCAAGACAATGAGGGCTCACAATCTGCTCGCGAAGACCCGCGCGGTGGACTACCTGTTTCTGGACGAGCGTGTTCGTGGGATTGTCGATGGCGTGTTGGGCGGCCTTGCCCATATCAACGTGACCACGCTCTTCAACGTGCTGGCAGGTGAGGAGAAGATGTACCTTCATCCTGACGACGGCCTGTGGCCTATCCCACGGCCGCATCCGACTTTCCTCTGCAACGCGCTGATCGCGCTCGATGATTTCGACGAGGAAAACGGAGCTACCTACGTCGTGCCCAACAGTCACAAGAACCCCAAAGCACCGTCTCAGGAAGACGGTGTTCAGGTACCGATGAAATCAGGCTCTGCGTTGTTCTGGGATGGTGGCCTCTGGCATGGCGGTGGCCCTAACGTTTCGAAAGATCGGGAACGGCTGGGCTTTTTCATGAGTCATCAGGTCTGGTATCTGCGACCGCAGGAAAACCAGCTGCTGGCTGTGCCTCGTGATGTTGCCAAAAAGATGCCGCGCAAGTTGCAGCGGTTGCTCGGATATCACCGATTTGGTCTAGGGGTGGATGGTCGCGACCCCGTTGACGTCCTGCAGGACGAGATCTATGTACACGAGTCTGCCCGGGTGGCGTGGCGTCCCGAATAGAATGAATGGGTAACCATCAGAATGAGGCGACGCCAACGTCTTCATCAAACCCTAACGAACTAGTACTAAACTCATACGAAAGCCATACGGAACTGGGCAGAGTAATCAGATCGCAGGAGGCGAGTCAGCCATGATTTCCAGAGTCATCCCAAGATCCATCTCAAGAAGGCACTTGCTCAGAAACTCGCTTCTGGGTCTAGCTGCGACCGCGGTGGTACCGGGCACGCTGGCGGGACAGATCCGGTCGCCTTTACGTATCGCCGAGTTGGCCCTGAACACCTGGCGACATCCGCTCGGTGCGACTATTCCAGTTGGTGCGGAACTCCGGTTGCTCGCGACTTCTGGTGAAAAAGTGCCAGGTACCCATTTTGAGTGGCATTATCTGCCGGATGGTGGTGCGACCTTCCCAACACCCGATGGCGGTTGGATCTACGTGAGCAATAGCGAGTCGCGAGAAGCTGGGGGTGTCAGTGCGCTCCGATTCTCACGAGCAGGGACCTTTTTCGATGCCTACTCAATACTGACTGGCAGCATCCGTAACTGCGCCGGTGGTAAAACCCCCTGGGGAACGTGGCTGTCCTGTGAAGAGCGGGGTGACGACAGCCTGGTCTATGAATGTGACCCGACTGGCGATAAAGCTGCGGTCGCTCATCCGCATTTCGGTTCGTTTAATCATGAAGCGGCGGCGGTGGACCCCAAAACACATCAGGTTTATCTGACCGAAGATGTGAGCGATGGCTGTCTGTACCGGTTTTCGCCAGAAACAATGGGCGATCTGACACGTGGCACGTTACAGGTAGCGACGCTGTCTGATGGTGACAGATTGGACTGGCTGGATCTTGATGAGGTCAACAACGTGAAAGACCCGGGGATACAGTTGCGCTATCGATTTGAAAATGCAGCCCGGTTTGCCGGTGGCGAAGGTATTGTCTACGGATCTGGATACGTTTACTTCACGACCAAGAAAGACAATCGGGTCTGGACACTGGAATTGGCGACCCAGAAACTCGACATCATCTATGACATCGCGACCTCGAAGACGCCGATACTGGCAGGTGTCGATAATATCGAGATTTCCCAGAATGGCGATCTGATCATCGCGGAGGATGGGGGCGACATGCAGTTGGTGGTGCTGGACGACCAATACCAGGCGGTGCCGCTCGTAACGCTGCATGATCAGGAGGACTCGGAACTGGCCGGCCCCGCGTTCAGTCCTGATGGATCCAGACTCTATTTCAGTTCACAGAGGGGCAGTGACGATCGCGGGCTCACTTACGAAATGATCTTGCCTGCCTGATGCGATCCCGCCATGTCCATCCTGGGTGACCTGACCCCCGCCGACTTTCTGTCTCGGGTGTGGCAACGCGAAACGCTGATGCTACAGGGCGCGTTGCCGGACTACGTATCCGCCATCTCACCGGAGCAACTGGCGGGTTTGTCCCTGGACTCAGAGGTCGAGTCCCGACTCATCCGAAAACAAGACACTGACTGGCTGCTCCAGCATGGGCCTTTTGAAGAGGCGACCTTCCTTGACCTCCCCGATCGAGACTGGACGTTGCTGGTTCAGGCAGTGGACCTCTGGGTCGATGAGGTCTCATCTCTCTTTGAGGCCTTTGATTTCCTTCCACGGTGGCGTTTTGACGATATCATGGTCAGCTACGCAACGCCCGGTGGTGGTGCAGGACCGCACTTTGATCAATACGACGTGTTCCTGGTGCAGGTGACAGGCGAACGTCATTGGCGCCTTGGCGGCGAGGTTGACGATGACACCCAGCTGGTTGAAGGCAGTGAAATGCGGCTCGTGTGGTCGTTCGAGGAGCACGAATCCTGGGTGATGAAACCGGGGGACGTGCTGTATGTCCCACCGGGGGTCATTCACTGGGGCGAAGCTGTCACCGAATCGTTGACCTATTCGGTCGGCTTTCGATCACCTTCGTTTTCCGATATGTTGGGTGATCTTGCAATCGAACTGATGGCACAGGGTCGCGATGGTGTGTACCGAGATCCCACCTTGCTACCGGCGGACGATGGTCTGCAGATCAGCGACGCGGTCGTTGAAGAGGTGCAGGCTCAGTTGCGTGCTATCGTCGATGATCCCGAGCTGGTGGCGGACTGGTTTGCCCGCTTTATGACGCAACCCAGATATCCGGAAGCGGTTGAAGTCACAGACGAAAAACGGGTCGCCCGAACGCGTTGGGGGACCTATGAAAATGGAGAGCGAGTTGATGAGTGACGGCGCCAGATTTCTGGATGAGACCCTAGGAAGTCCAGTATTTTCCGGTGACGAATATGAATCCCTGATCAGTACATTGGAAGCGGCTGACCCCAGGGCCCCCATCGCGAACGTAGAACCAGTGGAACCGGGCACTGAGGTCACGAGTGATTTGATCAGTCGCTATTTTAATGGCCACCTGTACCCCTACGAAGAGCGACTGCCCCTCAGAAGCTATTACGAAACGAAGGTACGACTTCAGATCGAGCTGGTGAAGTTGCAGAACTGGGTCCAGGAGAACGGAAAGCGACTCGTTCTGGTTTTCGAAGGTCGGGATACGGCTGGCAAGGGAAGTTCCATACGGGCATTCATGGAATACCTGAATCCACGCAAAGCGAAGGTCGTGGCGCTGGATAAGCCGACCGACGAGGAGCGTGGGCAGTGGTATTTCCAGCGTTACATCAAGGAGCTGCCTTCACGGGGCGAGATGGCGTTCTTCGATCGCTCCTGGTACAACCGTGCCGGAGTGGAACGGGTGATGGGTTTCTGCACGCAAGCGGAGTATGACGACTTTATTGAGCACGTGCCGATCTTCGAGAAGATGCTCGCGACCAGCGGTATCCACGTCGTTAAATTTTACCTTTCCGTCAGTCAGCATGAGCAGGCGCGCCGTGTAGACGAACGCCGTACGAATCCGCTGAAACACTGGAAGCTGTCTCCAAATGACATCGAGGCGCAGCGTCGCTGGGACGACTATACCGATGCCAAGAACAAGCTGTTTGAGCTGACCGATTCGGTGCATGCGCCGTGGACAATCGTCAAGACAGAAGACAAACAACGGGGACGGCTTGAGGCAATGAAGTTCGCGCTGAACCAGTTCGACTATGACGACAAGGACGAGGAAGTCATTGGTCAACCGGATCCGTTGATCGTTACACCTGCACGAAACTTGCTCGATTCAGAAGGTCGTGCGCATATGATCGACTGATCACACCTTTCGGTAGACCATCATTTGGTACGTCGCCATTCGGTTATCAACCCGAGTGTTTCAGGTTGCATCCACCAACGAGAGATGGTTTCCTCGCCCCGCTGATTTTTCGCCCCGTCTTTTCTCGGGCTTTTTTGCGGACTTTTTGGATTAGTCAGGAGTTTTCATGAGTGTAGAAGGTAAGGTTGCCATCGTGACAGGTGCTGGCGGCGGTCTGGGTAAAGAACATGCCGTGCTGTTGGCTGAGCAGGGTGCCAAAGTGGTGGTCAATGATCTGGGCGGTTCCGTGGATGGTTCCGGAAAGTCAGACATGGCTGATCTCATTGTTGAGGAAATCCGTGACAACGGTGGTGAAGCTGTCGCCAACAAGGACTCCGTATCTGACCGTGACGGTGCCAAGGGTATCGTCGAAACCGCTGTCTCCACGTATGGGACAGTGGATATTCTCATCAACAACGCCGGGATCCTGCGCGACAAATCCTTCAAGAAGATGACTCTCGATGAGTGGGATCTCGTCATCAACGTACACCTTAACGGGACTGCCTATGTGACCTGGCATGCGTGGCCGATCATGTACGAGAAGAACTACGGACGCATTGTTTTCACGTCTTCCGTATCGGGCATTCTCGGTAGTTTCGGCCAGGGCAACTACGGCGCAGCCAAGATGGGTATGGTGGGGTTGATGAACAACCTGTCTCGCGAAGGCGCTTCGCACAACGTTCGGGTCAATTGTCTGTCGCCGGGCGCTGCCACGCGCATGACAGCGAGTGTACCGGGGAGCACGATTGATGCTGAGAATCCTGAACCGGACAACCATCCAAAACTGGTCAGTGCTGCCATTCTGCTGATGGCATCCGAAGATGCGCCGAATGGAAGAATCGTCCAGGCTGCTGGTGGCAAGTTTGCATCGGATGCGATCTACGCCAATTCCGGTGTGAACCTGGGTGTCGACCTTGATCCGAGCGATATCGGCAATTACGCCGAAGATATTCTCGACTTGAGCGACGCTGAACTAAAGACCACATTCTGGCGCATCTGATACCGGCCTCTGTCTTGTAAATATACCGGGTGTATCTCTTGATACACCCGGCCGTTTGCGGCAATGTTTGCCAAACCGTTCCTGTGTCGAGATGTCGGACTTTACGCAAACACTCGATAGTGAAGACAAGCGCACCGCGACCCGCATCGCGGCACTGGACATTGGCTCCAACAGCTTTCATCTGGTCGTTGCCCGCATCGTCGCCAACGATGTCCAAATCCTGCATCAAGTCAAAATGAAGGTTCAGCTTGCACGTGGACTGGATGCAGATAACTGGCTCTCTGACGACTCGATTGCGCGGGGGGTTGACCACCTCCGTCTGATCAACGATAGCCTTGGCGACTTTGAGCCGCATTCTGTGCGCGCAGTAGCCACCTATACGCTCCGGCAGGCGCGAAACGCGCGACAATTCCTCGGCGCTGCGCGTGAAGTATTCCCATATCCGATCGAGATTATCCGTGGCATGGAAGAAGCCCGACTGATCTACCAGGGGGTTGCACACACACAACACGCGGAAGGTCGACGTATGGTCATCGATATCGGTGGTGGCTCCACTGAGCTCATTCTGGGCGAAGGCTTCGATCCGATCGCGCTCACCAGTCTGCAGATGGGGTGTGTGACATTCAGTCATCGCTTCTTTCGAGACGGCGAAATCAAACAGAAGCAGTTCGATAAGGCCGTGACCGCAGCGCGACAGATCATGGAGATTGCGCCGGATGAATTCCATGAAGTGGATTGGGATCAAACCCTGGGTTCTTCCGGATCCATTCGGGCCGTCACTGAGCAGGCGATGGCTATCGCAGGGGATACCGGCGAACGTCGTGTGACGCGAAAACAGATCAAAGAACTCGTGAGTCTGTGTGTTTCCGCGGGGCATGTTGATGAGCTGCCATTTGAGGATATTTCAGATGAGAGACGCCGGGTTTTCCCGGCAGGGCTTGCGATTTTGAAAGGTATCTTCGATGTGATTGAGATCAAGGAAATGACCTACTCATCCGCTGCGCTGCGAGAGGGGGTGATCTATGACATGGAGGATCGTCTCAGTCATCACGACATTCGGGAACGTACCGCCCAAAGTCTCGCAAGTCGCTATGACGTTGACCTGGCCCAGGCTCAGCGAGTGCTTAACACCACATGGCAGCTATTTGATGGGGTTAGTTCTGACTGGAAGCTTGATCGGCAGGAATATCGTTCGCTCATTGGTTGGGCAGCGCTGCTTCATGAGGTCGGTCTGCAGATCAATTCAAGGGGCGTACAACGCCATTCCGGCTACATTCTGCAGAACGTCGAGATGCCGGGCTTCAACCAGGAACAGCAACAACTCGTAGCATCACTGGTACGTTTTCATCGCAAGAAGTTCAAGAACAATGAGGTCCGGGAATTCAGTTTGTTTGCTCCCCCGGAAATCGAGCGACTGATTGCCCTGCTTCGGCTTGGTGTTCTGATGAACGGCCGTCGACAGGACGATGCAACGCCGCCTTACCAGATCAAACACAAGAAAAATGAACTGAGACTGATCTTTGAAGAAGGTTGGCTCGCATCGCAGCCTGTGTTTGAAGCCAGTTTGTTGCGGGAGTGTATCCAGGCGAGCAATCTGGGATTGAACCTTGAAATTCGATAATCAGCCATCGAATAGTGTGTGGTAGTGAACGGTTTCTTCAACTCGTTCGAGTAGCTCGCCAAGCATCTGCGACAACAGAAGGGTGAAATCATAGGGGTGGATCGCGATTCGCAAGGGTCTCAATGGGCTACTGATCAGGCGATTGGTCACGTTGCTGGCGGTCAGGGACCATTTCCGCAGCGCTTGATCGGCTTCGAAGCCTGCCAGCGGCAACACTCTTCGTTGTCCGGTGGAGATGCGGCGTATTTCGCTCGTTAGCTCAATATATTGGTACGGCGTTGAACGCAGGTCGTCCTGGGTGACGGATCCCAGTGCCCAGGCGGGTGGCACATAGTAGTCCGGTGGAAGAAGGTCATGTTGTGGAAACCATGCATGGTTGCGCATGATCAGGTCAATGATCTCATCGTGGGATAACGACAGGTGCTCTGCCGCGGTACGGGAGATAAACAGTGAATGCAGTCGGTGATACAAACCTTCGATATGACGGGCTTCGTGGGTCCAGCCGTGTCCGGCAAGCAGGTAACCCTCCTGTTGCCATTCCTGTAGTTGCCGGATATCTGCGTCCTGCCAGTTGAGGCCGGGAACCACAAGCAGGAGAAGGTTTTGTCGGCAGGTGTCCGGTATCCGGTCGATGATGTCGCGTACATGATCCAGTGTCACAGGCATTACGTCATGGATAGAGACAACTGCGCGCAATGGACTAGGGACGTGGCTGATTGGTGGTCTTCAATAGAATTCGTTCCCAACTGGTCAGGTTCTCATTGTTGAATGTCGTTGCGGATTCAAGCGCACGACCTGCGAGTGCTTTCCGCCAGTCAGATTCTGCTTCCGACAGCTGTTTTAAGGTCGATGTTAGATCGGTGTTGTCACCCAGTGTGACAAACCCACGGGAGAGATCGGTCCAATTCGATATACCTGTGCCTTTCGAAACGATGACGACCCGATTGCGGGCCATCGCCTCCAGCGCAATAGTGCCAAATGACTCAAAGTGAGAGGGAAGGACCAGTGCGTCATGTCCATCAACATAGCGGCAGAGGTCCTGTCTATCCAGCCACCCCAGGTAGTTGACGTTCGCCAGGGTATCGGCGGCGTTTTCAACGTTAGAGCGCAGCGGTCCATCTCCGGCGATGCTGAATGATAGGTGAGGCAAGGCACGGGCTGCGTCCAGTATGGTGTCGATACGCTTTTCCGCGGCAAGTCGACCCGCGAACAACACACGTTCCAATCTGCCCTCGTAAGGCACTACAGGAGTCTGGGTGAACAACCTTGGAATAGGTGTACCGATCATCTCAATATTCGGCGCTCCCATGCGTACTGCCAACTGGTACATATCTTGGGAATTTGTGAGTACGGCACTGGAGCGATTAAAGAGATATTGATGCGTTCGCTCGAGGTATTGCCGGAAGAACTTTCCTTTGAGGGAACCGTGCCAATAAAGATCCGTTAGTTGTTCGAACGAGGTGTGAAGGCCTGTGAGCATGGGAATGCCCTTTCGCGCGGCGACGTAGGCACCGGTAAATCCGTACCCTCCAGGGGTTGGCACAATCAGCACATGAGGGTTCAGGTCAGTCAGTGCACGCTGCAATGCGAACGGGTTTGGAAAACACAATTTCTGCGTTGCGTCTCCTGGCATTGGGAGCACCATGGGTGCTTCCCAGCGTCCGTCGCTGATGACGGGTGAGAACACCTCTGCCTTTGCCAGACGCGGCGACAGGTAGCTCAGAAGGTCCTCGTAATAGGCGCCCACTCCATTGCGCTCTGGCGCTGCATCGGAGGTAACGGCAACACGCAGGTCACCGATCTGTAGCGCGGACAATGGGTTCTGACCGGTATCAGACATGTTCGACATCATTGGTGGGTACGTCGTCTTCGGGTGAAATGACCAGAGGCCATACAGCGGCGAAGAATCGGTCGATGTCGTCGCGCGTCAGGTCATAATCCGCGAGGTCGTATCGATGACCGCTTTGATAGGGCTCCTCCAGGTGATCTGCGATGGCATCGCTGATCTGTGAGCTCATGGGTTGCTCCGCCAAATGGAGCACATCACTGACCGTCGCCAACAGATCACTCTTCAGACGTGACATGGGAATGACCATGGAGGGTCGTTGCAGATGACGAGCAAGGAGCATGTGGTGGTTGATGGCACCGTAGTAGTGGCATAGTCCAGACTGTATCTGTTTCTTGAATCCTGAGGGAAATGTTTTTCCGTGGCCCAACAACGCTAATGCGGGACCGAGTGAACTGAGTTGGGACGGGACGGTTTTTGCTGGTTCACGTACACAGATGACACACGTAACGTCCGGGAACCAGTCTGACAGGGAATCAAGCATTGAGGTAAACGTGGGGTTCTTGCTGAGCATGCGATGCCCAGGGCCCGCGAAGTAGAGGTGCTTCTTCTGCATTGCTTCATAGAACGACATGATCAGATTTTTTCGACGGATTGGGATATCGCGGTCAAATGCCATGAGTGACCAGAGTTTCTGATCGGCGGGTGCGCAGAGTACCGTCAGGAAACACGCATGGATCCATAAGAGGACGACAAAATCCTCTTCTGGATCCGAGAGGCCAATCCTGTGTATTGATGCCATGCCCGGGATGAGCCCCGGTCCTTCTGCCGGATTGTTGCCGGGCCAGATTTTGCGAAGCAGTCTCGCTGGGCCAAGCCACAGGTACTTCTCAGTCACTGAGGGTGCCAGCAGGCATTCGATCAGCGAAAACGTTGTGAACATCGGGTCGTTCGCGACGACACGGTGAAGGTGTGTTGTTCCGCTGCGCGGCACGCCAACGATGTGTACCGGGCGTTCCACGCTAATTTTTCGATAACCCCGAAACAGGACCTCATCGATCAGGAACCCTAGCCAGTGCAGGGCGTTGAGTGCACCGAACAGACACCACGCAGGAATCAGTATCAGCAATCGGCGTGGGATAGCACGCAAGCCTGCTGCGGGTAGCGTGCGACAGATCTGAAGGCCCAGGCGTAGCCAGCCCAGCCAGCTGGTAAAGAATGCGACTACCACTGTGACCCGTGTGTGAGTGGACCCGTGAAGTATAGCGTGATGGCACCTGGATGGGATGGGTGGATAGCGACAACCCGACTGGCTTGCACCTGTAAAGGCTGCCGGTGATGATAGGGCCCCAAGACAAGTTATGGGCGCGAGAGATGAGCGCAACAATTGAGACGATTGGTGAAGGTTACGGTGAACATGAAGTTGCGATCGCACAATATCGTGCAGAAGGTGAGGCGCGCGCAATGGCGCTGGGAAATCGTGGGCCGATTCGATTCAATGCCGATGGCTCATTACATGAAGACATCATAGAAGCGTACTGGCGCTGTGGCTTCTATGTCTTTGAAGGGGTGCTGGGATCGGAAGAGCTGAAGGACCTCTCGCATGATGTTGATGACCTGATCGAACGCGCACCGACTAGGCCTGGCGGTGAAGTTGATAAACATGGGCGACCCTCGCCGCAGGTTGGTCACGAACATGGGGGCTTCTCGCTGGTGCGTCCGCTATCGGATCCGATTGGTGGCACTGACCGCAATAATGGCCGTCATCCCGCGAAGATGATTGAGCCTGAAGCCCCTGAAGATGCACCGGACTATGTCCTTCAGGTGATTGGTGGGTCGCTGCAGTTTTCAGATGCGGCGTTGCGGACCTACGGACACCCGGCGTTGTTGGGCGTGGCCGCCGCGATCAACGGTGAAGACTTTAGTCCGTTCAACGAGGTGATCTTTGTCAAGCAGCCGGGGCTGGGCGCTTCTGTTGCCTGGCACCAGGATGGCACAACCCACTGGGATACAGACAAGTTCGATAAGGGGAGCCATGGCTTCAACTTCATGGCGCAGGTACATGGTTGTAACTCTGCCAACGGACTGTGGGTGGTCCCAGGGACTCACGTGGCACAGGCGGACATCAGGAGTATGTGTGAGGCGGCTGGTTCAGATCGTCTGCCTGAGGCCGTACCGATGATCTGCGCGCCAGGTGATGTGGGTATGTGTAATCGACAGGTGGTTCACGGTTCGTTCGCCAATACCAGTGCTGATCTGCGTGTGACGATCAATTTTGGATTCCATCCGCGTGCCTCCGTGATCGGTGCCCGCGGAAACGGCATTCATGCCCGGGGTAGTCAGCACATCATCTATGACGAGCAACGAGTCCAGACACGATCGGAAGTACTGGGTATCGCCATTGCGGCTCGTCAGGCTCGTTTCCCGGGTGAAAAACCCTTCGTATACAAACCTCACGTTGATGCAGACCTGATTTTTGAATGGAACGAAGAGGCTCGCGACCGCCTGTTTGACTACAACCAGCTTGATCTGGGGATCTGAATGGAACTCACGGAACTTGAGACGAGGCTGGTGCCGTTCAGTCAGGCGATGTACGACGATGGCGGCGCCAGCGTACGAGATGTCCACCCAATGCCGGGACATGCTGGATTTTCGTACGGCTTTACCGTGGATCTGTCTGATGGCCAATCCGAATCCTGGTTTCTCAGACTGCCACCGCCTAACGTCAATTGGAAAGGTACAGCAGATGTATTGCGTCAGGTGCAGATTCTGAACGCCCTCGACGGTACAGACGTCCCCCATTGCAGCGTTCGTTGGTCCGGGGACAATCTTCATTGGTTCGATGCTCCTTATTTTACGGTTCCGAAACTGGAAGGTGATACGGTGAAGCTTGGCCCCGGTGAGTGGGCGGGGGACCTGACGGATGATGAGAAGCGCGATATGGCACGCCAGATGATGAGCGCGCTTGCGGGAGTACACAAGCTGGACTGGGAATCTGCCGTTCCGGGGCTCGGACCTGCGATACCGTTTGATGACGATGTCACGCGCTGGGATCGCTTCTACGAGAAAGCGGCTGACCCAGAACTGCTGATTGATGCACCCGCCGTACGGCAACGGTTGCTGGACACGCTTCCACACGACGCACCGGTTGGTGTCTTCCACGGTGACTTCCAGTTTTCAAACCTGTTTTTTGACACACAAACGAGAAATTTACTGGCGGTCATCGATTGGGAGTTGGTCGGCGTCGGCGCAACCCTGAACGATATTGGCTGGATCTGTACCTTCAGTGATCCACATGCCTGGGCGAGTACTGATGGTGGTGCCACGATGCGGCCGTCATTCCAACCGCCGGAAGTGATGATGGAGCTCTACAGAGAGGCGTGGGGTGCGCCATTGCCAGACCTCAACTGGTATCGTGCGCTGGCAGCCTACAAATTTGCAGTGATTACCGGTTTCAATTTGAGTCTGCACCGCCGAGGCAAGCGTCACGATCCCAGTTGGGAGGTGACCAGGCTGTCGATGCCGACGTTGATGAGTCGGGCTTTGGAGTTATTGGGGTAGGGCCTTCACCGAAGGTGTGGGTGACAGCAGAAGACTCTGAGCCGAAGGCGAGAGAATCTAAGGCAATCCAAGGCACAGGGAAACGCGTTATCGGTGTCACTGCAGAAACTGGGAGAGGGAGATCCCTCGCCTATGGCTAGGGATGACTCGCGCGTTGCGGCGAGTCACTTTTTTTTGCCGAATGGGAACTGAATGATCTTGCCCATGCCCTTCTTGGGTGCCGGCTGCTTCCATCTTCGAAACGCGGCGCTGATCTTTGGGGATAGTTCATCAAAGCGGTGCCACTCATCATCACCGTAATAGCGACAGCTGTCGTAGTCGTCGTTGTACTGACCGGTCATGAAGTAGTGTTCGCTGAAGGACTGCCCCACATCGTTCAGCTGTGACGGTTTGAACTCTCCGTCCAGTACTGTGGTGAGGAACGCAGGGCCCGTCATGGCCTGCATGCGGACCATGGCAATATCGGCTCCACAGACCTTGAGTTGATAGTCTGACATGAGGTCATTGGCGACCAGCCAGGCAATGTATGCACCGAGCTTTTCGGCGTTCCTGCTATTCCCGTGGAGTTCCAGCGTGGCGTAGGTCTGTCGCATTACAGCTAAGGTTGAGCCGCGTAATACTTGGCCAAAGCCTCGATGTCAGCGTCTGACAGGGTTTTTGATTGCACGGCCATCTGCATCGCGTTGGTCCCTTTCCGCCGACCTTCTCGATACGCCTTCAATGCTTCAATCAGATACGCCTCGTTCTGACCGTTCAGCTTCGGGTACAACGCCATGATGGGCTTGCCTCCCCCGGGGCCATGACAAGCGCGGCACAACGCTTCCTTGGAGGGCCGCTCAGCGGCGATTGAGAATGGAGCAGCAAGCAACAAGGTGAGGGTCAGTAGCCTCAAGCGCATAGAATAGTCTCTGTAGGAATTGTCAGGGCAGCCATCTTCCGGTTTGGTTCGCGGCGCGTCAATGTCCGCGTCCCGGAATTGGTTCTAGCCTTCCTGAACTCTTGGTTTAGCCCCTTGATCAGCCAGATTCAGGTCCAGTTCCTTAAGCTTCTGGTTGCGCGTGATGACCACCCCGACCCGTCGATTCTTTGCGCGGTTGGACCAGGTATCG
>CENZ01204191.1_pt1 | contig 27032 bp, 21 predicted proteins | sample 361341 | NCBI WGS metagenome assembly CENZ01 (sample SAMEA2619782, study PRJEB7988) | marine metagenome | biome: marine biome (ENVO:00000447); feature: deep chlorophyll maximum layer (ENVO:xxxxxxxx); material: "saline water (ENVO:00002010), including plankton (ENVO:xxxxxxxx)" | depth 50 m
ACGTCTTCGCCCACGGCATCCCGAACTGCTCTTAATTTCTCTACAGCCAAATCTTCTGAGGCCCGATCAATAAAAATGCCGCGATGTTCAAAGGGATCGCCCTTTAATGCAGTTAATCCCATATCGACAAACATCAAAGCTGTCTCTACTGATGCCTCCGGCGTTGCCCCATCCCACCTACCATAAGTCCATATTCGATCTCGAATTTTTCCACCGAGCAAGTCATAGATGGGGGTATCAAGGGCCTTCCCTTTAATATCCCAAAGCGCTATTTCAATACCGCTAATTGCCGACATCTGAACCACACCGCCCCGAACATGAAAATAGTGGTATAAGATCTGCCAATGCTTTTCGATCTCGCTGGGGTCCTTCCCGACCAAAGTCGCTCCGAATTCCTCTATCATAGTCGCTACAGCAAGCGGTCCTGATGATGCCTCACCCCAACCGGTAAGGCCTGCATCTGTTTCAATTTTTACAAACATAAAATTTCGCGTGATATCTGCATTAAATGGTACTCCAGCTGGAATCGCTTTAACGGCAGTAATTTTCATAATAACCTCTTAGATATTTTCAAATTAATAACTACTAAGTTTGAGACGCATCATCAAATAAGTCCCTCAGGGTAGTATCGATATAGCCTAGTCGTAAAGCATGTGCTGTGCTAATCAATATCTCGGGGAGTATGCAGAGACCTCTATAAAAATTTGCGATAAAAGGATGCCTTCCAATGAATCTAATCCTGGCGTGTTATAATTTTTCAAAAGAAAGCTCTTAATGCGAAATAAGTTAGGCAAGAACACTAACGTAGAAGTGCTTTAAGCAAAAAGGGTATTTATCTTAGGGAGGAACGTTTGAAAATCCTTATTACCAACGATGACGGTGTAGATAGTCCAGGAATCCATGAACTCGCAGTCCAGATCGAAGAAGCTGGCTATGAAGCTATAGTTGTCGCCCCCGACCATAACGCATCGGGAACAGGAACATCAGTCAGTGGAATTGCAAGCAACAACCCAATTAATTTCGAGGTATCTGAAATAAAAAACTTCTCAGGTGAAGTCTATGGTATCGCCGGAGCGCCTGCCCTCTGTGTGCTCGCAGCCCATATGGGTGCTTTTGGTGACTCGCCAGATATTGTAGTTTCAGGTATAAATGCGGGACTCAATCCCGGTCGTGCTGTAGCTCATAGTGGAACGATCGGAGCGGGAATTGCCGGGCAAAACTTCGGAATGAGATCGATTGCAGTTAGCGTTGACGTCACTGACCCGTGGTATTGGAGCAGTGCAGCAGCAATCACAGTTGGTATGCTCCCCCACCTTATTGAGGGGCCTTCTCATACCTTACTTAATTTAAATGTACCTGGCCTACCTCTTGATGAAATTAAAGGTGTTCGTTGGGCGGCGCTCGCTCCCTACGGAACATTCAAGGGAACGATGGTTCAAGAAAAGAATCAGCTGGTGATGAAACAACAACCGACCGAGTATAGTGCCGAGGACTATACCGATATTGGTACAGTCAAAGCCGGATATGCGGCTTTAACATCTCTTCACGCATCCGCCGAGGTCTGGGGTACTCATGGCAAACCGGGAGAAGTGGTTCAACCTGAACACGGTGTTCCGGCAGCGTCAGCCGGTCATGAATTACACCCCCAGAGGGCTATCTTTTTGCCCTCTCGATACGACCCTAAAACGTACTACTCACAATAGGAACTGAGTCTGCTGGATAATCAGTCATCATTATCGAAGTAACGTCGAGACACTGCTTTTTGTTTTTCATAGATCGAATCCTTTGATCGATCAATAGGAAGAGGCATTCTTACGGGAACTTCTTCCAGCCTTGGCTGAAGTGTGGGCTTACCTTGTACCAGTCTGCTATTGAACTCCTCCAGATCTTCAACAGACTCGATACCAGCCAACGGCCATGCATCTGCGGAAGCATACTCATAAAATAGGATACGTCTTTGTTCGTTAGAGTGATTCGCAGCAGAACCGTGCACCAAGCGAGCATGATGGATAGTTATTGTGCCCGCCCTGCCCCAGAGCTCTCTCGCTGACCCAATATTTAACTCTTCCCTAACAACATCAATCGCTCCACAGAAAACCCCATTATCGTGATGATCATATATCGGACCTTTGTGTGAGTACGGTAAAACTAGAAGCGGACCATTATCCGTATTCATATCGTCAAGCAAAATGCCAACCGCCAGCACATTTTCATTAGTATGAGGGTAAAACGCCCAGTCCTGGTGCCACTCCACTGGAGATCCAAAGCCAGCTGATTTCATATTAATCTTACCCGCAGGCCGCATTCGAATATCCTCTCCAAGTAAAGGCATTAGGACTTCGATAATACCCCGGTGAGAAGCTAATTTTTTGTAGAAAGGGTGAACCAAGTGTGGTCTTTTAATACGACGTATACGAGGTTTGTTAAGTTCGTGAGTGGGTTCTAGATCAAAGACATCTGAATGTTTTGTAAGCTCCTTAGCCTGCGAAACCACTTCTTCAGTCACCCTCCGCAACTCTAACAAGGTTTCGGCTTCAAGAATATCTGGAAGCAGTAGGTAGCCCTCTTCATGGTAGTATTTGATCTGTTCTTTCGTCAGCAATGAAATTCCCCTTAAAAAAGATAATAACACTCTGAATAATAAGCGACTTAACATAAGTCATGTTAATATCGTCCTCAAGTCAGAACTTGGATTAGATAATGAAGTTAGGGGTATCTCACCAACGACCGCAGGACCTAAATCAAGCACGCCTCGATTTTCTATTAGGCTTAGGAGTAGAAGCCATCGAGGTCCGCCTCTCAAGCACGGAAGCCACGAGGGAACATCTAGAACAAATTGTTGAGAGAGTAAAAGGGGCTGGACTAGAGCTGCATGAAGTCATGCTGGAGGATCTTTATAACTCGACGTCGGCTGCCCTCGGTCTTCCCGAGCGAGATAAAGACCTGGACTTTTTTAAGAATTTTATTCGAGACCTGGGTGATCTCGGTATCCCTCATACGACCTACGCTTGGCATACCGGAGGTATGTATGAAACGCATCGTGAAAATACGCGAGGGGTAGCATCACGAGGTTTTTCGACAGAGCTGGCGAAGAAAGCTCCTCAACAATACCTGCGACAGTATGAAGAAAATGAGCTTTGGGAAAACTACGAACGGTATATAAAAGAGATATTACCTGTTGCGCAAAAAGCAGGGGTTAAGATGCAACTGCATCCAAATGACCCGCCTCTCGATCATCAAGGTGTAGATCGTATATTTAAGAGTACTGAGTCATTCCGACGGGCAATGAAAATTTCAGATCAGTCGGTTAATTCGGGTATTCTTTTTTGCGTTGGCACTTGGGCTGAAATGGAGGGCCCTTTAGGAGAAGGAGAAGATATAAGCTCCGCGCTTCGTGAGTTTGGAAACGCAGGTCAAATTCACCAAGTCCACATGCGTAATATCACATCACCATTGCCAAACTTCATCGAAACATTTCCTGATGCTGGCTATCTTAACCTACATGCCATTATGGACGTTCTTATCGAGATTGGTTTTAATGGCATGATCGTCCCAGACCACGTCCCTGGAGAGGGGGATGGGACAACCGAAGAGGCGTTCACTCTCGGATATTTGAGGGCACTAATACAGTACGCAGAGCACAAAACAACCTAAAGAAAAAGAAGACTATAGTCGAGATGGTGAATTAACCTTCGCCATACCCCCATCAACGGCTACAACCTCACCCGTCATATACCGCGAGGCGTCAGAAGCAAAAAACAGCACAACATCCGCAATATCATCACCAAAACCCCATCGCTTAAGGGCAATTCGATCTTCTAACTGCTCACTTAATCCGGGGACATTAGCGCGATCTTTTTCCCAAATTGCAGTTGCAATAAGGCCAGGGCAAATAGCATTCACTCGAATTCCTTGCTCCCCCCAATCTGCAGCAAGGGCTCTGGTCATAGCATCAACCGCCCCTTTGGTTCCAGCATAAGCGACCCTCCCAACGGGACCTCGCAGACTGGCAATTGATGAGATATTAATAATAGAGCCCCCACCTCGTTCAGCCATACCAGGACCTAATGCAAGAGTTAACATTAGAAGCGATCGAACATTTATCGAGAATACGAGATCGAATTCTTCTTCTGTAAGAGAGTCGGGAGTTCGACGCATTGGGATGCCGGCATTATTGACTAGTACATCGACAGGTCCAACCTTTTCGATCACCCGCTCCCCTAATTCCGTTCCTGCTCTCGGCTCAGAAAGATCTGCCTGTAAAATCACAGGGTCGTGTTTAAGATCCGATGCTACACGCTCTAGGTCCTCCAATGTCCGTCCTATAAGCACAACCCGAGCTCCTGCCCCATCCAATGCACGGGAGCTAGCCTCTCCTATCCCCCGACTTGCACCACTGACAACCACGAGTTTATCTTTCAGCTCATACATCGACGGGGATTCTCAGCATTCTCTTGGCTCTATGCACCCCAGTCATTTCGATGTCTCTCTATTCATCATGCAATTCAACAGTACCTACATCTCCATCAACCGTAATTTTTTGTTCATGTTTAATCCGTTGGGTACTAGTCCCTGTTCCGACTACAGCTGGGATACCATACTCTCGCGCCACAATTGAACCATGGCCCAAGATACCACCCATATCCGTTACCAACCCAGCAGCATGCGCAAACAGCGGTGTCCAGGCGGGGTTAGTCTGGGCACATACCAAAATGGTTCGTGGCCGCATTTTATCAAATTCCGCAGGTGAATTTATGAGGCTCGTTGCCGCTGAAACAGAACCGGGACTTACCGGCACCCCCATCATCATATTTGAATTAGGATCATTCGCAAATTGAGTTTCTTTAAACCGCACAGCTGGGTCATCACTAGCATCAAAAGGAACAGTTCCTGGTGGATGCAGTCTTTTTCTAGCCTCCCTGAGCTCAAACCGCTCCTCGGCAAGAGGCCCTAACTCGGGGACAGCTAAACCACTTTTCCCTGCCTCAATTGCCTGGTTTATTTCTTCACTAACCAGATAAAAAATATGTTCTTTCTCGCTAAGAGAACCAAGATTAGTTAGACGTTGTCCAAGCTCTAACGCCAATTCTCTGAGGGGTGGCCAGGCCATATAAAGGTAGTACATAACTTCTTCACGTATATGGTAAAAACGATAAGTGAACCAAATGCGGAATCGAAATTGCCAGTAAGGAAGGCCATCTAGTAATTTCAGAATATCTTCCATCGCTTTCTCACGTTTTCTGGTCGCTTCACCCTGGTGGTTTGCAGGATTATAATCGTCATCTGAAACCATTGTTTTTAGTGTCGCTAGCAGGCCAGAGGGATCTTCAAGTGGGAGAGGCTCTGCATAATCCAAACTATATCCGAGGTGTCCATAGAGCTCGAGATAACCGTTTATTGCTTCGACGATTCCCTTGGCTGAAGGGTTTTCAACCAGGACTTGCATCAGACGCGAGGCCGGGGTGACGATAACGAGCTCTTTCAGTGCTTTGTTCACAGAGATCTTTTGTGCAATTTCGAACATATGTTCATTCGCTTCGACAGTCTTAGATCTGAAGCCAGATAGAAATTGGCCACTCGTAAAACGGTGATCGGGTAGAGTCTCCCTTAAAAAGGCCTGCAACTGATCATCTGTCGACTTTGCAACACCAAAAGTGTGTCCGCCATTCCCACTCCAGAAGCTACCACCAGCGATCGAAAGCTCTTTTACCCCTGCAAAAAGCTCCTCGTCACTGAGGTTGGCACGATCAACGGTCTCCCATTTCTCTCTTGCCTCCATAATCATGGGTTTCGCCCAGTCATAGAATTCTTTAATCTGGCCTTCATTGACTTCAGTTCTATTGAACGCTTTAAACGTTGGGTTTTTACTTTCAGGCACGGTCACTATACCGGCAACGTTATCTAATCCCGAGTTGCTCGCCCAGTCATCAAAGGCTTGTTTGTCTTCGTTGGATAGGCTTTCCAAAAACAAGCCGAGATCCTTCTGTTCCTTATCAGCACCCACAAATTGTTTGGCCTCCGCAGCCATACGCTTGCCGATTTCACTTTTCGGATCTCTGGCCGCAAATGCCTCCCCAGATTCCCCAAATTGCTCTGCATCTGCCGCAATTTCTGCGGCGTCCATCTCTGCTTCTGTCATAGCCTCCTTGGCTTGTCGCTCATCCCTTGCTGCAATGATTTGCGGCCAATCAAATCTTTGGTAAGCGTAACCATGCATAGAGATAAACATGGGGCCGCCTCCAGCCATAAAACTGGCGCGCTTTTTACCATCTTTCCCAGTTTCTAATCCTTCCCACAAATACAGTTCGTCAAATAGTGGGGTACAAGGATCTGGAATATTTTCGACGATTTGACGACGAGCCAGTATCCTCGCTGGCGCTGGCGGTTCCCACTCCACATTAATAGGCTGAGGGGGGAGATTAGTAATGGGCCGAGACTGAAGCATAAAAAGTTTTTCATCGGCATAAGCCCATTCGATATCTTGCGGAACTCCCCCAAAGTGAGCTTCTGCTTTTACTGCTAGATCTACAAGTTCCTTAATTGCCTCTTCCGACAAGGAGGAAGTATCGCGCTGATCTTCAGGAATATCCTCCAATTTTGTGCCCTGAGCACCATCTGAAACAATTTTCTGTTCCTTTGCACCAATGATGGTGTCCGTCGCTGCTCTAGTATCGCGATCGACGGTGTATGTATCAGGCGTAACTTGGCCACTGACTACTGCCTCTCCTAATCCAAAACTGGCATTGACAATCATTTCAGAACGCTCGCCCGTAGCAGGGTTTGCAGTAAATAAAATACCCGACACATCGGAGGCCACCATTAGCTGAACAACAACTGCCATGGCAACAGCGTCATGGTCAATCCCCATTTGATGGCGATAAGCCATCGCACGTGGCGTCCAAAGTGAGGCCCAGCAATTTCTAACGGCCACAATAATTTCACTCTCCCCCCGAATATTTAGGTAAGTATCTTGTTGGCCAGCAAATGACATGTCGGGCAGATCCTCTGCGTTCGCCGAGGATCGTACTGCTACAGGCGGACTATCTCCATCAATCCCTGAATAAGCATTAGTAATTTCCTTTGCCATTCCAACAGAAATTGGCTCATTCATAAAAATGTTTTGTATCGCCGCTGATGCCTTATCGAATGAAAGCGTAAACTCTCCGATTTCAGGCTTAGCTAGGTTAATGATTTTTTTTTGAAGATTATTCTCTATGATGTATTTCCGGTATGCAGTGGTCGTCACATAGAAGCCTCCGGGTACCGCTAACCCAGCATTAACCATTTCTGCAAGAGAGCGACCTTTCCCACCAACTATTTCTAAGGTCGCTTCTTTTGTGTCTATTGGAAGTATATTTGCATTGCTCATTTCCCGTATTCCCTCGAATGCTTATCGTTTATTAGAATAATACTTATGGTGCCCTACGAACTCGTTTAAACCCCTTTTTGGAAAGTTAACATACAATTGACATTGGGAATATGGGAGAAACTACCAAGAAGACGAAACAAATATCGATCATCGCAACGATGCTGCAAATTGTAGTGATAACATTAGCCATTGCCTGGAGGGTACAAAGGAAAAGCTATGTCAAATAATATTGAAAAAGAGCAGCCGCCGAAAGGTAGGGTTGAGCATCGGAGATTCGAATCGAGTCGCATATATCCAGCAACAAAGCGAGATTATTGGATCTATATACCCTCTCAGTATCAAGAAACCTGCCCTGCGTGCTTAATGGTATTTCAAGATGGTCAGGCATACGTGAATGATGACGGACCCGTAAAAGCAGCAAGGGTTTTTGATGAGTTAATTCATAATGAAGAAATGCCTGTCACCATTGGTATTTTTGTTTCCCCTGGGCTTATTAATCAAATAAGCACTCGATCGGAAGAATATGTCGCCACCGGGGACGTCTACGCGAGATTCCTCCTTGAGGAAATAATTCCTGAGGTAAGTAAAGATTACCTATTAGTAAATAATCGGGCCGGAAGAGCAATCTGTGGTATGAGTGACGGTGGTTTGTGTGCATTCGCCGTAGCATGGCAAAGAACTGATTTTTTCAGCAAAGTTATATGCCACATAGCCAGCTTCGCTAGACATATTGAAGGAGCTGACTTCCCGCACTTAGTGAGACAAACACGCAATAGCCCAAAACCGCTGAGGGTATTTCTTGCTGATGGAAAAAATGACCTTAATTTGAATGAGGGAAACTGGACACTTGGTAATTTAAACATGGCCTCTGCGCTCCAATTTTCCAAGTACGACTATCGTTTGGAGCTTGGGCCTGGTGGTCATGATCTGGCTCATGGTGGAGAACTCTTCCCAGAAACTTTACGCTGGTTATGGCGTGATTATCCTAGTGTCAAAACTACTCTTCCTGCGTATGAAGAAATTCTGGGAGAGTGGGAGATGACAACCAATTTTTATGGCACGCATTCTAAAACCAGCCTCTTCATATCAAAGAAGAATGATGCATTATTAGGGACTATTCAGGATGAGAGGGAAGGCGAAATCGCTATCGGAGACATCACATATCAAGGTCGTTCACTGCAATACTCTCATACCCCGTTCTCCTTTCAAGCCAAATGGGGTAAGAGTGCAACCAGAACGATGCTCGCCTTGCTTAGATATGAAAAGGGAACACTCAAAGGTACTTTGCGCGGGATCTGCGAAACAGATACGTCCTATGACTATACGTTCAGCGGGGTACGTATTCCCTAACTCTATTTATTAGCTTGGTGATCAATCTCCCGAGATAGTAATTCTTTGGTTGGTAATATAGCGTCCTTCTTCTGAGCAAAGATGCAATACGGTCGAAGCAATATCATCAGGAGTGCATACAAAGCCAAAAGGCGCGGAAGAGGCTCTATCAGTAATATTTCCGTTACCTGTCGCCTCAATAATTCGACGACCCATATCAGTGTCAACTAAACCTGGGGCGATTATATTGACTCGCATTCCGTGCTTCTTTTCTTCTCTTGCCAAAGTATGCGCCATTGTCTCTATGGCAGCCTTGCTCACGGAATAAACTCCAAAACCAGGATTCATAGCCTGGGCAGAAGTGGAGGAAATCATTATTATATCGCTTCGCTCAGCCTCACGAAGCACCGGGATAAGCCGACGACATAGGTAGACTGGGCCCCAAAAATTTACCGCAAAAAGGGTCTCCCATTGATCATTGGTTGCATCTGCAATGCTTGGTCGATTGATCGCAGCAGAGCCCATACCTGCATTGCTGATCAACGTATCTAAGCTTCCAAAATCTTTGAGAATTCTGTCACACATCGTATTACATTCTTCCTCAATACCAATATTTGCTTGATAAACCTCAGCCCTTCGACCACATGAGCGAATATTCTCTGCCACCTCAACTGCGGCAGATTTATTGCTGGTATAGTTAATTGCAACATCTGCTCCTTCACGACCAAAACCCTCGGCAATTGCTCTACCTATCCCTCTACTCGCGCCTGTAACAAGCACAACTCTACCGTCTAATTTTTTCATCATTGTTTTTCCAAAATAGTTGCGTGCGAGAATATCGGAAAATAGTGGAAGGGCCAAATATGACAAAAGGAACATAATTACTCTAACGAACTGACATCTTAACTGACGACCACAAGATGAGATTCGAAACTGAGGCTTATAAAAATCCACACTTCCTCGCTTTGCACGATGGCTGAGGAATCTTTTATAGTGCATCAACACAGCGAGGAAAAACAATGATAGAGAGACCAGAACCATTGAAGGGAATTCGTGTACTTGATCTAACCGAGGTCCTTGCGGGACCATATTGTACCTATCAATTAGCATTATTAGGTGCAGAGGTGATAAAAATCGAACGGCCTGGAGGAGAACAAACACGATTTTCAGACGTTAATCCTGAACTTAGCAAACTTGGTCTTGGACTTGGATTCTGTGTACAAAATGCGCAAAAAGACTTTGTCGAGTTAAATCTTAAGGATCAACGCGATCTTTCTATTCTCAATAATTTAATTGTAGATGCGGATGTTCTAGTACAAAACTTCAGACCAGGTGTCGCAGAGAGACTAGGGATAGGAGAATCCTCTACTCGCCAATTAAATTCTTCACTAATTTATTGTTCGATTTCCGCTTACGGTGGAGAAGGACCAATCGGTGGTCGACCGGCGTATGATCACGTAGTACAGGCAATGTCAGGGATTATGCATACAACTGGCACAGAAGAAATGGGACCAGTAAAAGTGGGAGCGCCCTACGTGGATTACGGAACCGGCCTTAATGCTGCTTTTGCTATTACTTCAGCTGTATTAGAAAGAAATCGGACAGGAGAGGGTCAGAGCATCGATGTGGCTATGCTCGATACTGCCATGATACTAATGGCCAATAATCTTAGCATTACTGCAACAACCGGAAGAGAGCCTTCCAAACTCGGTAACGAAGCAGCAAGTGGAGCTCCATCCTCAGGAACATTTAATACAGCGGAAGGACTACTGACAGTTGCCGCAAACAATGAACGTCAGTTTAAGGATCTCTGTAGAGCACTAAAACACGAAGAGTGGATTGAGGATCCTCGCTGGGCTACCCCGAATAAACGCCAAAAAAATATAGTATCCTTTCGCGAGGGACTTAATGAATCATTTCTTAAAGATACTGCGATCCACTGGGAAATGATTCTTGAAGATGTAGGGGTCCCCGCCAGTCGAGTTAGGACAATCGGAGAGGTTCTCGATGAAGGACAGCTAGCCTCAAGAGAGTTGTTGGCTGAAATTGAAGTTGCAAACAACCCTGTTAAATTACCTGGGATCGGATTCAAATTAAATGGTCATTCACTCGTTCCCCAGCGAGCGCCTAGGATGGCTGGCGCCGATAATAAAAAGTGGATAGGTTGACAATACTCTCGCTTCACAAAACGCTACTTCATGACATTGAGACTTTAAACTAATTCGTCGTCTTCACTTAGCTTCGCTTCTAAAGACCTTGGTTCTGGAACAGAGTTAAGCATAATAACGAGCGCTACGGACTGAACCAATATACAAATAATAAAAATAATTTCATACCCCATAGCAAGAACGATTAAACCTCCCAAAAGCGGTCCAATAGCACCAACGGTATTACTTGCCATGTTTGAAGCTGCAACTCGTAAAGGGATGTCTGCATCAGAACCTAACTCTAAAACCATATTCATTCGAGCCTGATTAAAGCCGCTAATGGCAATGCCAAAAACAACAAAAAATATCATTACCCCATAGACCTCCTGAATCACTAAAAGCTGGCAGTGCGCGATAACCCACAAAGCCAGCGTAATAATCATCACAACCCGATAACCCTTTCGATCCGCAATCTCACCCCACAAGAGATTAGTTACCGTACCAGATAACATCCAGATTGTTGTCAACAACCCAAGCATTGCACCTGAGAGTTCCATCCGGGTTCCAGCAAAAAGTATATAGAAAGGCATAGCCATACGCCCAATCGAGCCCAGCACAGTAACTAAAAAGAATCGAGCAAAATGTGGATTAGTCCTAAAAAGGGGTTTTAATGATTTAAAACTCTGTTGGATATTCTCACGTTTGCGAAGATCTATCCCTGTTGGCTCTTTAGTAAAAATGAATACAATTATTCCTAATAGAGCTATAAAAAAAGCTAGTAGAAAAAGCGCAGCATAACCATCACCCAGAATGTTATTGTCTATTAAGTAACCACCGGCGAAATAAGCAACGATTGCCGTAGCCCCATTGGAGAGGAAATTTCTCCAACCAGCCACGAAACCTCGGCGATGAACAGGAATCACTTTCGCACGCAATGAATTCATCATCACCACAGTTATGCCCTGCATAATTCCTAGAAGCACCATAAAAAATATGATCAACCAGAGACCAATATTGGTGGATCCAAGAAAAAGACCGGTAAGGGCGATGCCAAGCATCTGCATTCGCATTAGTATGCTCGAGGTAAGTGTAATACCAAGTATTTTTTTACGGTGTCCTATTAATGATGCCCCGACCATTGGTGTCAGCATTTGTCCAACAGCTTCCAGTGAGCGTGCTAGCCCAACAACAAACTCGGAACCAGAGAGTGAATAGAGATAGACTGGTAAAAAGGTCGGCGCGGCAAAAAGGCGGAACCCTGTCTGACCAAAAAGCCCATGAGTTAGCTGCACTAAAATATTACGTCTCAGATGCTTAGCGACAAATTCTTCGTTTTCTTCTTGTGTGTTTGGCACCTATAACACCAAGCGCTTTCGATCTTCTGGCCTGAGTCGAATATCAGGGTCTGGCGATGGGATCGCTGATAATAGGAGCTTTGTATAGTCTTCTTTCGGATCACTGAACACATTTTCCACCAAACCGTGTTCAACTACACGACCATGACGCATTACTAGTACACGATCACAAATATGACGGATAACACTGAGATCATGCGCAACAAAGATATAGGTTAGACCGAGCTCTTCTTGTAGATCCTCGAGTAAATTTATTACCTGTGCTTGGACAGAAACATCTAAAGCCGAGACAGACTCATCGCAAACTACGAGTTTTGGCCGTAACATGAGGGCTCTGGCGATACCGATTCGCTGACGCTGTCCTCCAGAAAAAGCATGAGGGAAACGGGTGAGGGTATCTTTACTCAACTGAACTTTGGCTAACATATCTAAGACTAACTTCCTGCGGGAAGATTTATCACCAACTCCATGAATAATCAGTGGCTCTTCTAAAATTTCACTTATGGTCATACGAGGATTAAGCGAAGAGAATGGATCCTGGAAAACCATTTGTATTTCTCTACGTAACGGTATTAGGTCGACGTTGGTCAAGACCTGCATCTCACGCCAGCCATTTTGGCTATTGTACAGAATAGTTCCTGAGTCGGGATCGATAGCCCTAAGGATACAACGGACAAGCGTCGTTTTACCCGAACCAGACTCTCCAACAATCCCAAGAGTCTCTGATGACTTTACAGAAAAACTCACATCGCTTACTACCGGTGCCTCGTCGAAGTACTTGGTAAGATTAGAAACCTCCAGTAAATTCTCATTCATTGATAATCCTCTCAAGAGCTTGCGGAGACAGACTTATTTGACGACCATCTTTCAAACGAGTGAGCGGGTAAGGAGTCTCTATATCTTCATCACCCACCACACTAGCAATAGTCTCTAGTCGCTGACCTTTTTTGGCTAGTGCGGGGATGGCTGCAAGCAGACCGCGAGTATAGGGATGTAATGGTGCTTTCAAAATCTGCCGAACACTGCCGATCTCCAATACCCTTCCTTGATACATAACAATAACCTGATCGGCAGTCTGCGCAACAACTCCAAGATCATGAGTGATAAACAATACTGAATTATTCAGCTCTTGCTGAAGATTAAGAATTAGAGTGAGTATTTCTGCTTGGATAGTAACATCCAACGCAGTAGTTGGCTCGTCACATATGAGCAACTCAGGGTTACAAACTAATGCCATCGCTATCACTACCCTTTGTCTCATACCTCCGGAGAACTCAAATGGGTATTGATGAATCCGTCGGGAGATATCATCTATCCCTACTCTTACCAACATCTCCGCTGCCTCTCTCCAAGCCTGTTGCTTGGTTATATGACGATGACACAGAATCGCTTCTGCAACCTGATTACCAACGGAGTATACGGGTGACAAAGCAGTCATTGGCTCCTGAAAAACCATACTGATCAAATCACCTCTTATCTGGACAAGTCTCGGGTCTGTTTCTTTTAAAGCAATAATATCGAAGGGCGTACCCCCATCAGGAGAAAAAATAAGATTACCGCTAGCGATTTTTCCAGGGGGATTTATAAGACGCATGATAGCATTAGCAGTAACAGATTTCCCCGAGCCAGACTCTCCAACGACCGCCGTTACTTTTCCGCGAGGTAGTTCAAAACTGATACCATTTAATGCTCTAGTGACACCAAAGTCTGTCTTAAACTGAACGGCCAGATCGCGAATTTCCAAAATATTATCGGTCATGATGCTTCCCGATTTGCACTGTAGGGATCAATCGCATCACGAAGACCGTCCCCCAGAAAATTAAAAGCCATCACAGTCAAAACGACAAATAAACCAGGGATCAAAAGCCAAGGCGTCATTACAATGACTTGATAATTTTGAGCCTGCTGCATGAGAACGCCCCAACTAACAACTGGGGGACGAAGACCAATACCAAGAAAACTCAAAGCCGTCTCACCCAGAATCATTCCAGGAATCGCTAATGTTGCTGTTGTGATTGTATGTGAAGTAAAACTTGGCAACATGTGTTTAAAGATGATCCTCATCCTAGAAGCACCCAGTAAGCGAGCGGATATAACAAAATCCTCCTCTCGAAGGGCAAGAAATCTTCCACGAACCTGACGTGCCAAGACTGGCCAACCAAATAGCGACAAAATAATCGTTATTCCAAAGTAAACACCAATCGATGACCAAGCCACAGGCAGTGCCGCCGAAAGAGCCATCCATAAAGGTAGTGTCGGTAATGACTGGAGAACTTCGATAATTCTTTGAACTAGTCGATCTACAATACCACCGAGATAACCTGCAACACCACCGAAAAAAATACCCAGAAATAACGTTAGAACAACACCGACGATACCAATCGAGAGCGAAATTCGGGCCCCATAAAATACGCGACTGAAGAGGTCCCTACCCAGTTGGTCAGTACCAAAGAAATGCACATATCCTTTATGCCCTGTCGTAAACAGATGTAAGTCAGTATCAATTAAACCCCACAATCGGTATCTTTCACCTCGGCTAAAAAAGTAGATTGGATATCGAAAATTGGTATTTTCTGTGTACTCACGCATCCATGTATCAGCATTAACATGCATGTCATAGCCATAAACGAATGGCCGTAAAGAGATCTGACCTCCCTCATCGACAAAGCGAATAGTCATGGGGGGCGCATTAATTGCTTTTACGTTACGAGTCTCGGTGCCGTAAGGTGTAACGAATTCACAAAATCCTGCCATCAGATAAATCAAAACAAGAAATACAATACTTACCATAGCAAGACGATGTCGTTTAAAGCGCTGCCAGATCAACTGCCGCGGAGACACCTCATCTAAGTCAAACTCGAGGGGTGAATCACTCATAACGAATCCTAGGATCAGACCATGCCAGCAAGAGGTCAGAAAGTAACATCCCGATAACTGTTAATATCGCTAGCAACATCAGGAAACTACCGGCTAAATACATATCCTGATTAATCAATGCTTGAATTAGCGCCGGCCCTGTAGTTGGAAGACCGAGCACAATAGAGACAATAGCCTCACCAGAAATGAGTACTGGCAATAACAGACCGATAGTACTGATAAAAGGATTTATTGCGATCCGCAATGGATACTTGATTAAGAGCTTGATCGGTCTAACACCTTTGGCTCGGGCTGTCACGACATAGGGCTTATTTAGCTCATCAAGTAAATTTGCGCGAAGAATCCGCATAGTGGACGCTGTACCACTTAATCCGACAACAACCATTGGGATCCACAAATGACCTAAAAAATCACTAACTCTATCGAGTGACCAAGGGACATCTCTATATTCTGGTGAAAAGAGTCCGCCAATTGTTATGCCGAACCATTCATAGCCGATATACATTACAATCAGCGCTAAAAGGAAGCTCGGCGTAGCAAGGCCAAAGAGCATGACCGTTGTAAGCAAGTAATCGCCAATAGAGTATTGCCGCACCGCAGAATAAATTCCTGCAGGAATAGCAATCGCCCAAGTGAAGATTAATGCGGAGACCGTTATTAATAACGTATATCCAAGTCGTTCCCAGACAAGTTCATTGACCGGTCTACTGTAAAGGTAGGAATAACCCATATCACCGACAACGAAACCGCCTATCCAATGAAGATATTGAAATACCATTGGTTGATCTAGGTTGTACTGTGCTCGAAGGTTTTGTATTTGATCATTCGATACCTCTACGCCTTCAGCCTGTAAACGGTCCAGAGTTGAGGTGACGATGTCCCCAGGTGGCAACTGGATCACGACAAAAATAATAATTGAGATAAGAGCGAGTGTTGGCAACATCCCGAAAATACGCCTGGCTATATAAGCTCTCACTTTTTCTTCCAAAGGATCATTCAAAATACCAAGTAGATGGATGGTACGAAAGAGTCCAACGATTATCCCAGCCCCAGATACCATTATCAGGTACACCGCGGAGCTTGGGACTAATGACTACTGGCTGAGGAGCAAGTCCTACCGTACCAATCGTCCATATATTCTTCGCACCGACATCCAAGATCTTCTTCCCAAGTTCGATTCGTCTCTTGTCATCGATAGTCGAGTACATTTCATCAGCCCATTCCTGCAATTGTGTCATGATCGGGGGTGGCTTAACCCCTAAGCGGCCATTCGTTTGTCGCCAACGAACCCAATCGTTCCATAGTGTGTTCTCCCGCCCACTTTGTATTGGAGCCCACCATAAAGGGCTGATAGGAAGAAGGATATCGGTCACCTTATCTCCGTGCCATACCGTCATCTGCATCTTATTGGCCTGAGCTCGCTCACTCTGTAATGAACTATCAACCAATTTAAGGCGCAGATCGATACCAACCTCCCGCCAGTAGATACTGACGAGCTCCAACGAAATGCCCTTTGGCGTCTCCCAATCTACAAATTCCAGTGTAATTGTAAGCGGTTCTCCATCCTCATAATCTCTCAGTCCATCACCATCCGTGTCTATTAAGCCAAGCGCATCTAATAAAAAGTTAGCCCGAGCTGGATCATAATCGGCATAGGCAGACGCGAATTGCTTGTCATACATGGCACTGCTAGGGTGCGCTGTCATTTGGCTTGGCGTACCTTGACCAAAATAAATAATCTGATTCATTTCCTCACGATTGATAGCAATCGATAAGGCTTCACGAAAGCGATGGTCCCAATACAACTTAGCTAAACGCTTATCTGGATAGTTATAATTCGGCTGAATGACCACGTCACTAGAATGTAAACGATTCCATATAAGTACACGAATATCGCCACTCTGCTCACCCAATTTGAGGAGAGGAATGTCTTGCGTCTTTAGTTCAAAGGCAGAAAAGTCAAGCTGGCCAGTAGCCGACATGGCAGCAATAACTTCCTTATTATCAATAATCTGTTGATCTATCTTATCGATATAAGGTAGCTGCTGACCCTTTGGGTCAATCTTAAAATAATAAGGGTTTCTTATATATCGAGCCAGTGTGGGAGTGCGCTCCACAATCTGGAAGGCGTCAACCGTCGGCTGATCAACACTCTCTTCGATAAGTTGTCTTCGGCAGGCTTCGATGTACTCCATCCAAGAAATAAAACCCAGGTCCTCGATTCTTCGCGAAAGCATTTCTTTCTCTACATATCTGGGGTGAAAATGCTGATAATAATGCTTCGGTAGAAACATAAAGCTACCGTACTGGGCCACATAATTGACCATTAGTGGATTGGGGTTCTCAAATTCATAGTAGAAAGTTCGATCATCAATTTTCTCTGCCCTACCACCTTTGGCCATTCGCCTTGGAATTGGATCAAATTCGTCATTGAGCCAAAGATCATTAAAAACAAATAAAAAATCATCGCTGACCAATGGCTTTCCATCCGACCATTTAATACCTTCTCTTAATGTAAGAGTAAGGCGACGACCGTCAGGGCTCGTTTGCCATGATTGAGCGAGATTAGGCAATATCGTCCGCATATCTGCGGAAATAGTCATTGGAGATTCTACGTTTGGAAAGGTTAGCCATTCGTTACGAGTGATGCGAATCGTACCTCCATAACGACCGATATCAGCCAAGGGAGACACTACTAATGGATCCTTACCGAGCCTTACTTCAACTGAAGGCAGTTCTAGACCACTGAGAATCGGGCTTTGACTAAACTTGGTAATCCCAAGCTCACTGGCTGTCCTCGATGGTTCAAACCAAGCTTTTGGTAAAACTGCTTGATCAGCGGTTACACCTGCTATCTTTAGGAATACTAGTACAGGTAAAAGTATTACTCGTAAGGTTATGACGGATATCGAGGATCGAACCATTGAGGTGACTGTATCGTGAGAGCAAATTGAATAGCGGTGGTAGAATAGCAAAAGCGATAAAGAAAATCGCCAATACTAGTACCAAAGATCATCAATCTCTTTATTCTAAATATAATCTAGACCTTTAATCAGTGTAAAATGACCATACGTAGTTTCGCTTTATAGCTTCTTAGGGGAAAATATGACAGTTATCGATACGCGGCTAGGCAAGATTAAGGGTATAGATCATGGCACCAGTCTCGCTTTTTTAGGAATCCGATATGGTAAACCGCCTATAGGACGTTTACGTTTTATGCCTCCCTTGGCATCAGGGTCTTGGAACGGCTTACTCGATGCAACGAAATATTCAAATAGAGCCATGCAAAGGCAAAAGCTTGGTACGATGGGTTTAGTGACGCCTGGAGATTTGAGTGAAGACTGCCTTTTTTTAAATATCTATACCCCTCATGGAGAGAACTCAAAAAGACCGGTGATGGTATGGATCCATGGTGGCGGTTTTAGGTCAGGAAGCGCGAATGAATTTGATGGCAGAGTACTCGCGAGTCAAGGGGATGTGGTCGTAGTTACCATTAATTTCCGTCTTGGTCCATTTGGATTTACCGATCTAGATTCCCTTAGTGATGAACTTACGGGAACTGCTTCAAATGGCTACCGTGATATGATTCTTGCTTTAGAATGGGTGCAAAAAAACATTAGTGACTACGGGGGAGATTCAAATAATGTAACGGTATTTGGCCAGTCTACAGGTGGACTAGGTGTATTGGGCCTTCTTGCAGCGCCGGCAGCCGAGGGGTTATTCCATAAGGCCATTATTCACAGTGCCAATGGTCCAAGATGGCCTGGAGGAGATCAGACTCCTAAAATCGCTGAGAAACTTGGGGTAGGTACTTCAGAACTACTCGATACACTGCGAAGCATGTCCGCTGAAGAAATTATCAAGGCTGAACTGCCGGCTGGACTCTGCATAGATGGTACTGTACTCACCTGCCCCTTGAACGAGTCAGTTCGTCACGCTCGCAATAAGTCTATTCCAATCATAATTGGTACCAACCGAACTGAGGGGACACAACAAACTCCCCCAGATTCTAAAGATGAAGATTTGGATGTTTACGAAAAGAGACTTACTAATCTGGCCAAATTTGTTTTAGAGTCAGATGATCCAACAAAATATGTTTCTGGACTCAAATCAGCCTATCCTGACCTAAACTCAAAGAGACGTTACGAAATGCTGATGACCGATAGCTTTCGACGTCTTGCAATAAATTTTATTGATAGCGCGAGTGAAAGTAATCATGACTGCTGGTTATATCGTTTTGATCTGGAAACAACGATCGAACACAACGGCAAACTTGGGGGTGCAACGCATTCTGGTGAGATGGCATTTACATTCAATGCCTTTGCGGATCCTGGATGTCACGTTGCGAAAATCTACGACAAAAAATTACCTGAGGTTACTCAACTAGCAGAGGCCTGGTCATCCACGCTTACTAAATTCGCATGGACCGGAAACCCGAATGATGCAGGCTTATTACCCCACTGGCCTAACTATAACATTGCTGATCGCACCGTTATGCATTTAACAAAAAACAGTTATGTATCAAATGATCCTGATGCCGTTCATAGACAACTTTGGGATAGCTAAGAAAACAGCATCTGAAGAAAAATAAAGACTGATTCAGCTCGAGATGTTCTGATGTGATAATAACCACTCGTAGATTTCTGGATTATTGTAAGTCTCAGTCCAAGAATCGTGATCTGTATCTGGATAAGTGGTGAGTCGAACATCACACCCTGCGTTTCGTAGCATCATTGCCATTCTCTCAGAATCGACGACCGGGACAACAGAGTCTTTTTCCCCATGGAAGCACCACACAGGAAGGTCTTTCAACTTATGAGGGTTAATTAACGATAATCTTCCACAAATCGGGATTATAGCAGCGAGTCGATCAGCAATCTTATTAGCGAGGTCCCAAACTCCTCCACCACCCATACTAAGACCAGTTGCATAGATCCTCGTAAGATCAATATTGTAGTTACCCACTACTTCATCAAGTAAGGCAATCAACGCGTGCACGTCCCATACCTCACCGTTGGGACATTGCGGGCAAATAGTAACAAAGGGCAGCTCTGCACCGCCTTCAATGTAATTCGGGAGACCAATCCTTGCCATTATCTCTAGATCTGAACCACGCTCTCCTGCTCCATGCAAAAAGAGCAACAATGGGTGTCCTTTACCTTCTTCGTTATAATCACTAGGAAGATATGTTCTATATGGAGTAGCAATATCGAGCCTTAACGTTGTTTCTAGGCATAAATCTTCCTGTTGCATCTGATAGTCCACCATGTGTTTTAAACAAAAAAATGATATTAATTTGCTCAACCACCAAATTAATAAACTTTCATCACCAGATCGCTAACATTTCCTCAAAAGCAATCATCTGGCCGCCGTTCGCCGAAGAAGGTACGAGGATCGGTGTTTTTATTCCCGCATCAAACCAAGCCTCGACACCCTCTCTTACTTGCGATGCAGAACCAAACAACGTGGTATCCGATAGCCAGCTATCCGTCAGAAAGTACTGAACCTTTTCACGATCACCCGCTGATATTGCAGCTTCAATACCTTCCATTTCTTCTCTATATCCTGCTTCTTTCCAATAGTTGCGATAGTTTGGCAGATAAGCATATGAGGTAAGTGTTTTTCTGTTGACCGCCTTCGCCAGCTTAATATCATCGTTAATACATGTAGGGATCATGTCTCCGATAAAAAAGTCAGCTGAGTTTCTCGCCTTCTCAGAAATTGCTTGCAGACTTTCCTTCATATTAGATCGGGCCCCATTCGCAAATACCATCCCTTCTGCAATTTCTTCGGACAAATTAATCATCTTCTTGCGTAAGGCCGCAAGTATAATCGGTGGCAACTCCCCTACCCTTGGCGTGCTGCGGAGTTCGGCAACAAACTTACGGGTATCCTCCAGAGGCTTCCCACTCGAAATACCCCGGGCCTTCAACGCAGGCTCATGGCTCACGCCAATTCCAAACCTAAATCTCCCGTCAGAGAGCTCATGGATAAAGGATACAGTACTCGCAAAATCGACCACCTGCCGAAAATAAAAAGGCATTATTGTTGTTCCAAAATGGATCTTTTTCGTCGCAAAGGCGAGTGCCTCGCACAAGGCTAGAGAGTCTCCTAAACTAGGGCCGTAGATGCCGCTAAACCCTTTTTTTTCTATTTCCATAGCTAGTGATATCGTCGCTCTCCTCCTGCCGGGCACAGCTGCGAGACTTAAAGCTGGCATTCTAGTTGTCATTTCTGTTCCCTGGAGACCTAGTTACTTTGATAATGCCTGTGATCAGGTATGAGCGCTAGCGTCAATTTGACTATTTGATACAGAACACCATAGAGTTATTTGCTTAAGGAAAAGAGTATTCCTCGAGGATTTAGATGAAACGAGTTTACGAAGCGACTTGGACTTCCCTACAGAATCATCGAACACCAAAATGGCTTCGAGAGGCAAAGTTTGGTATTTACACCCATTGGGGTCTATATAGTGTTCCAGCTTGCGGACCGAACGGCTCCTGGTATGCCCGTAATATGTACCATAAAGATACTCCTCAATTTGCTTACCATGAAAAAACCTTTGGCCCCGCTACGGAGTTTGGCTACAAGGATTTTATTCCCATGTTTACAGCCGAAAATTTTGATCCAGAGGAATGGGCGAAACTCTTTAAGGATTCGGGCGCAAAATTCGCTGGGCCAGTAGCCGAACATCACGACGGCTTCTCTATGTGGGATAGTCATAGTAATCCTTGGAACGCTGCAAGGATGGGACCTAAACAGGATATCGTTGGAAGATTAGAGACTGCAATTAGGGATCAGGGGATGAAGTTTATGACCGCCTTCCATCACTTTGAGCAGTGGTGGTGGTACCCTCATTGGCGGCGTGATTGCGATGTATCAAAGCAAGAATACGCCGGTCTCTATGGCCCAATACATAATCTTGATAGCTTTGATGAATCAGCTAATGTCTGGCTAGAACAGGACCCTCCCAGCGGGGCATTCCATAATATGTGGCGAACCAAGATCGATGAAGTTTTACAAGGCTACCAACCTGACTTGCTGTGGTTCGACTTTGGATTAAAGTGGGTTCAGGAAGATTATAAGAAACAACTACTGGCCGACTATTACAATAAAGAGGCGGAGTGGGGGACCGATCTTGCTCTAGCATATAAAAATCACGATCTCGTTCCTGGCGTCGCCCTAATCGACTATGAGCTCGGCCGTATGGATAAGCTGACCTACTATGATTGGATTACTGATACATCTGTAGATGATCAAGGGGCTTGGGGTTTTGTCAAAGATGCAGGCTTTAAGAAAGCGAGTACCTTAGTACATAATTTAGTGGATAACGTGAGTAAGAATGGATACCTGTTGCTTAACGTTGGTCCTAAAGCAGATGGTACCATCCCAGATGAGGCTAAAAGCTTATTGAAGTCTATGGGGGATTGGCTAAGGATTAACGGTGAAGCAGTTTATGAAACAACACCCTGGTTCGTTTATGGGGAGGGCCCCACTGAGATGACAGAGGCGGGGATGTTTAGCGAACAGCATGAGGTGCTTTATACTGCTGAGGATTATAGGTTTACCTGCACTGACAATGCTATCTACGCCACCTGCCTAGGTTGGCCCAAGGGAGTGTCAAAGATAAAGAGTTTGGGTCGTCTATATTCTGAAGAAATTTCTTCGGTAACTATGCTCGGTTCAGATGAACGATTATCTTGGGATCTCTCACGAGAAGGATTAGAGATTTCGGTCCCGAAAAAGCAGCCGTGCCAGCATGCATTTGTTTACAAAATCACTCGTAGAAAGGGTCTTTTATGAAAACAATTCCAGTAATTATTGATACCGATATTGGTTCTGATATCGATGATACTTGGGCGCTTGCGATGGCCTTTGGCTGCCCCGAGTTAGATATTAAATTGATTACTACCTGTACAGGAGATACTACCTATCGCGCAAAGATTGTTTGTAAATTTCTCGAACATGTCGGCCATACAGAAATTCCTGTTGGGCTCGGTTTAACCTTCGATAGTCTTTCGGAAAACCAGAGGGCGTATATCGACGGCTATCAACTCCGTGACTATCCCGGCGAGATAATCGATGACGGTGTTAGGGCAATGGCTGATATAATTATGCAGTCAGAGGAAACAGTTACGTTAATATGTTTGGGTCCACTCCAAAACATCCAAAAACTTCTCCAAATCGAGCCTCGTATTACGAAGAAAGCACGATTCGTTGGCATGCATGGGGCTATTTTCAGGGGCTATAAGGGAACAAACGATGTGCAAGCAGAGTATAATATAGTCCAACATGTAGATTCAGCAAAAACAGTATTTTCCTCCGATCTTGATATGATAATTACGCCTCTTGATACCTGTGGAATGATTAGTCTCGAAGGAGACAACTATCAAGCCGTCGCAAAAGCCACTAACAAAACAATGATTGAGGTCATTACTAACTACGAAATATGGCTACGGGCATTGGGCGCGAAGGATGTTGAATCGATAAATCGCTCGTCAACATTATTTGACACGGTAGCAATTTATCTCGCGCTTGATAACGCCTTACTAGAAATGAAGAAGCTTTGCATAAAAATAACTGACGAGGGAAAAACAGTAGTTGACGAGACCGGGAAAGAGATGAGCGTAGCCATTGAGTGGAGAGATCAAAGAACCTTTTATGATTTTCTGATCAATAGATTATTGAAGGCTCCTTAGACAATTTATAACATCTACTCTTCTGTACTTCATCTATACTCTTCATAGTAAATGCTATATTCAATAAACAACAATTATGAGTTTTAAAAGTAATCATCGGTAACCAGAGATTTATTTCTCACCCGATAGATCAGCCATTTCTATCGTTTTAGTATTCTCTTCAAAAACCTGGATCAATGCGCCAAAAGTATCTTTTGGGTGCAGATAAAAATGTTTGAAGGTAGGGGATACTTCACTATAACTAAGCACTCTTAACCCTTTCGATTCAAAATAGTCACGCGACTCTGCCAAATCATTCACCGCGAATGACAAATGGTGGAAACCTTCCCCGTACTTTTGCAGATAACTGCCTACACCACCCTCGCCCATTTTCTTGGGCGTGACAAGTTCCAACTTCTTACCACCCAGCATAAAGGTTAACCAACTAAAACCTTCCTCTGAATCACCAAGATCAGGTAATAATTGACCACCTAGAATATCCGTAAATAAGGTCTTTGCCTTATCTATATCTGCGACGCCAATAGACACATGATCTAAACGTTTCAGCATAGTGATCCTCTGACAATATTTTATTTAACTAAGTCTAAACTAGCACAGCCAGAAAGAGGAAAGCGACTGGTGAATAGCTTCGAATCTGAACCCAGTACGCATAAACATCTGGGGGGATTTTTTTAAGCCATGCATTTGTGGCTTTATCCACAGCTAAAACATGGGCAGACGCTGTAAATGATAGCGTTTCTTTTGACCACTGTTTAAATGATTCACGCACACTCCGAAAATAAGAAGTAAGAGAAAGAGCCTAAAACAGTAACAATAGGCGCGAGCTCCTCGTCCTTTAGAAGTTACTCTCAATTAACTGGTTCGGTTGACCCTCTCGTTTTTGAAGCTTGAATTCATCATATAACTCGCCAGTTGCGGTAAACGCCCTAAATCGTAACGTATTGCCATCAAGGTCGATGATTTGATAAAGCTGAGTATTTTCAGCAAAACGTTTTGCATACTGACCCTTTGTCACTTCATACATTTTTGGACCACTTACAGAAACGACATAGACCGTTCCAATATCAGGATCATATGCTTGTTGATAACCAGTCGGAATGTTTTTGATATTCGTCACATCAATATCGCCCGTTCGGGCATAAATATGGTCATGACCACTTAGCACTAAATCTACCTTATACTGATCTAGTAATGGCTTCCAAAATTGTCTTAACACTGGGTTGTCTCGATCTGATGCCGGAGAGAAAACAGGGTGATGAAACGTCACGACGGTCCATTTATTTGGATTGTTTTCCAACACATTCCTTAACCATGGTACCTGTTCTTCTATCGCAATGTTCGAGTCTAGAGAAATGATACGAACGCCTTGATAATCAATATAGTAGAGAGTCTCGGCTAACCGCTCATCAGGCAGGTCCTGTATCGGGAAGGCAAATTGTGGACGCCAATGCGAGCTCACTAACGGCACCTCCTCAGACATTCTTCTCTTATCGCCAAGTGGTGCTGATTCATCTCCGATGGCAGTACCAATTAATTCATCTCTACTATAGCCTGAAATCTCTTCGACCCCGGTGTCTAAGTCAGTGATTATGCCGTCTTTGCCGGGATCACTAAATTCAAGGGATCCATATTGATCTTCAGGACCTCTTACCACTGCTGAAAAAATCCCAGGTTCCTTCTCACCATACAATACGACATCCACATCGATTTCTTGACCCTCTTTTGTTTTCCAAATTCTCTGGAGCGCTGAGTTTGAACGATATTCATGATTACCAGCGGTCGCGATAATCGGGACTGTTCCGTTCACCCAATCCGGTCCTTGATGCCACTCACCCCATTGTGAATCCATATAGTGGTAATCAACAAGATCGCCTGCATGTAAAGTAAAAGAAGCTCTCGGCGCATCCCTAAATGCCTCCCGGAATACTCTGGACCAATGAGTGCGTACTTCGTTCTGCGCATCCCCAAAGTAGATAAAACTGAAAGGCTTAGGTTCGTCACTTGCTGTCTTAAAATGGTAATACTCTGTCCAGTTCATACCATTACCAACACGATAGGTATAAAGGGTATCAGGTTGCAGTTCTCGAAATGAAACGCTGTGGTAATGAGCGTCGTTAATATCGCTCTTAAAAAATGTCGTCTCAGCTTCAAAGGTTTGCGGTTGTAACGCTCGACCATTCGCATTAGCGATTGCCAATTGTGCTTGACCTTCTTGAATCGATGTATCGGTTCTCCAAGTCACAGATTGAGAGGTGGCCGGATCATATTCCCAAGTTAGCGTCACTCTGTCTGGTAAAGGTGTCGGTGCATGAGCTTTTTGCGCCGAAAAAGGAATTTGTTCTTGCCCATCATGCGCTTCAGCACTAATACAGAAAAATGAAACGCAGCAAAAAAAGCATATTACGAAATCACGTTTGAGGTTATTTATATTTGTCATAAGTTTCTTTTCTTAGTTTCCAATAAAAGTCCCCTTATCGGGCACAATGAATTAATTACCAAAATATTCAGGACCAAAAACAGTTTTGAGCAGCTCCTCTCGCCCATCTCAGAGCTATGGCATTAAATTTAGAAGAGAAATCGAAAAGCAAACGTGTATGGTGAACGCTTTAAATCAAAATAGATTCGCATCACTTCGCAATAGAAAATCGGTTTGCGATACGGCTTTGTTAGCCATTACTAAACACCCCTATCAACTAATCGTTCTTTAGCCACTTTACTCACCTTAACATGGCAACAATAAAGTACCTTCTGTAGAGAAACTGAGCAAGCCCGTTAGCGGACAAATTATCGCAAGAACTTGTTTAGATCTCGGAGATACCTGAATGGTTAGTCTATCAAGCCAATTTTAGGTCCGAAGTTCTTTCTTCGATAAGCTTTTGATAAATCATATATCAGCCTATACGCTAGGAACCGCTGGCCCATATTGCATTCTAAAAGGCTGATTGATTCCCCCAGTGGATTTAAGATCCGAACCCATACCATATATTATTGAAGTTCCGTGGCTCGGCTAATACCGGGCCACGGATTAAGACATTCCTAAAAACTTACCCTAGCCTCAAGCCCCCAAAGCTCATAGCTGGAGATAAATGGTGACGGAACAACCACCTCAAGATCGCCGCCCGTAACCGGATCAGGTAATTCGTAGAACTCTTCTTCGTAAAGCTGAACTTGGCGGTCATCAAAAATGTTCTGACCGTACAACGAAACGCGATAACGATCGTCTGCCGAGGCCCAAGTTAAACGGACATCTACCCGC
>CENZ01071689.1_pt1 | contig 26897 bp, 8 predicted proteins | sample 361341 | NCBI WGS metagenome assembly CENZ01 (sample SAMEA2619782, study PRJEB7988) | marine metagenome | biome: marine biome (ENVO:00000447); feature: deep chlorophyll maximum layer (ENVO:xxxxxxxx); material: "saline water (ENVO:00002010), including plankton (ENVO:xxxxxxxx)" | depth 50 m
TGTAACTTTTTTCCATGCTTCATCGTAAATATAGAGTGCTAAATCCGCTGTATTGAAATACATCTCTCCGTTCACCCCAGAAGAGGGGCTTTCGGAGAGTGTAGGTAAGTTAAGAACTTTACGAATGTTTCTATATGTTGCCATCGTTTACACCTTCGTGAGTAACCACCCGTGAGTTGCATTATAGTATACAAGTTCGAACGCAGCTCGGTTCAAAGATACTGTCATATCGGCAGCGTCTCCTTGTATCTTGTGGCTATTTCTGCCAATCGTAATATTATTTGTTGCTGCTTGGCCAGTGCCATCGATGACTCCAACCTTGTCGCCAATACTTGCACTTGCTGGAAGTGTTAATGTAACTGCTGCTCCAGTATTAATAATGTACACATTTCCTGCAACTGCTGTGGTAGCGCTTGTTATTTCACTGTATGTTGTAGATCCTGCATTTGCAAGTACAAAAGCTGTAGTAGCTATTTGCGTAGTATTTGTACCTGTTGAGGCTGTTGGAGCTGTTGGAGTTCCAGTAAGAGCAGGACTTGCTAACGGAGCTTTTGCAGCAACACTTGCAGTACTTGCATAATCACCTACATTTTGTGAAGCGTTTACAGTATTATCTGCTACAAGGAGTTGAGTTGCTGATGCTGCTACACCAGCTACTTCCGTAGTAGCGCCTGTTTCAATATCACCATCATCTTGAACATAGTATGTACCTTCAATTGTCATCCCCGATTGATTTTCATTTAGTCCTCCAGGAAGAGTAATTGTTGCAGTACCTCCATCACTTGCAGCGGTAGTATTAATACCTACCCATTCTGCTTTGTTACTTGTTGCACTCATTTTTATAGAGGCAATACTGTGTCTATAATCTCCAGAAGTTGCAGCTCTTCGAGTATAATGCCAAAGCATTCTATTCACAGAACCTCCCATAAAGGTCATAGGATATTCTTCATATTGAATCTGATGACTTCCTGAGTCTCCTCCACTCTTATTGTATATTAAATCATTGGTTCCAGCAGTAATTGTAGTACCATCAAATGAGAAAGTTAATAAATAGGTATTTGTAGTGGAACTACTAGTACCTTTATTATTATGCGCAAGCATATAATTACCTGGATTTGAATCATCGTGTTGTACCCACTGAAGAACAGGTTCTGAATTAGTATGGTTTCCTAAATTAGAAATTGTAGTTGCAGAGGAAATACCACTAATTGTAGTTCCAGATATGGTTCCTCCTGCTGCTTTAAGTAAGTTATTAGCACTACCGTCACAATATACCATCACAACTCTACTATTTGTTTTATCTACTGACCACCATGCTCCACCGCCTGTATTGTTAAATATACTAGAGGCAAGGGACGAAGTAAATGCAGTTCCAAAGGTTACACTTCTATCAGCCGCAATAGTTGCAATTCTAGCTTTTCCAGAATTACCATGTCTCCAACATAATACTTTTCCATCACCAAGAGGTATGAAATTATTATATTGCTCTCCCATTGCTGTTTCAGTCCAAGTAAAACTAGATCCATCAAAACTTCCAACATTCATAGTAGTATTAGCACTACTACCCCATCGAGTGATAAAATGTCCTGTACTTGGCTCAAAACAAGAGTCACCATTGTCTGCAGCACGATTATTTGGCAAAGAAGTTGCACTACTCCAAGAAACACTTCCATTGCTTGCATTTGGAGTTCCTATAATATATCGACTGGTACTATCATTTCGTTGATAGAGAACTACATATTTTGCTTGCGTAGGATCATAAGTAGCATACAGTCGTTGATGTCCTCCAGATGTAACTTCTGAGGTAACCGTTGATACTGAACCACGAGTCACTGTAGTAGTATTAGCCCCGAGTCCGGAAAGAACATTATATCCAATAGTGTAAGGTCCATAATGTGTAAATACTTCTATTCCAAAGTTATTTGTACTATCAAAAGCAGTATTCCAACCCTCTGGAGAACTTTGCTCACTAAACCAAGCATAGCCACCAAGACTGGCATAGGTGGGAGCGTCACCATCAGTTCCGATTCCTCCGTCATCTGCCTGAGTTACTCCCACTTGTTTTGCTTTACCAGTAGCAGCTTCTAATGTTACTGCTTTACCAGCACCAATTGCTCCATCTGCTGTTAGATCAATTATAGGAGCTCCCCCTGCATTTGCCAGTACAAAAGCTGTAGTAGCTATTTGCGTACTATCCGTTCCTACTGCGGCTGTCGGTGCTGTTGGAGTTCCAGTAAGTGTTGGACTTGCAAGATCTGCTTTTGCATTTAATGCAGCAGTTGTTGCATAGCTACCAAGACCAACATTAGCAGTAGAGTTTGCAGTATTGTCTGCTACGAGAAGTTTTGTTGCAGTCATTGCAACACCGGCTACTTCATTAGTAACACCTGTTTCAATATCACCATCATTTTGAACATAGTATGTTCCTTCAATGGTCATTCCAGACTGTTGATCATTTATACCTCCGGGCAAATCAATACCAACTGTTGCACCATCACTTACCGTAGACTGTGCGATACCTACCCATTGCCCTAAACTTGAAGGTAAATTTCTGCCAACAACATGAACTATCTTTTTATTTACATTAGTTGCATTTGTAGTAGTTTCTGAGCATATTGTTAAATATACCCCCGAGCCAGGCTCTGTTACAATATAATGCGACCATGAAGCTGAATTTCCTTCATATGATGCCCCACCTTTTATGTGTGTATATAGAGTAGTTTGTGTTCCCACAGTAATACCATTTCCACTTACTGTTCCCACTCTTAAAAATTGTTTTGCTGGAAAATGACTCCAACTTCCACTATAAGTAGAATAATTAGGATGCATATCTAAGATTATGACTTCATTATCATTTGCAGAAGATGAAATAATATCTGCACTAGTGTCTCCCGTTGCCGAGGTAGAAAGACTTGTAACTTCATTTCCAAAAGTTAAACTACCGCCAGACACAAGAATAACACGAACAGTTCCCAGATCTCCATTTTTTTGTGCCGCTACGAAAGAACCTCCTACTCCTGGAGTTGCACAAATTGAACCCACATTTAAAGCATAATTGGCAGGATGATTAGCATTTCCAGTAACTGAACTAATTGTTCTACTTGTTCCGCTTCCTGCGAAATTAAGAGCCGCATATGCAACTCTATCAGCAGACCCATTATTGTAAAAATAACCTAGCAAACCTTTTGTAGAGTCTTGAGAATCTTTTGCTAGTCTCATGCCGCCTCGATCACTAGAGCTTCGCATATCCAGATCGTTAATTGCAGCGGGAAATAGTGCTGGAGTACTAAATGTAGGGCTTCCGCTTGTGGGAACATTCATTGCTACATAATAGAAAGTTTGAGAGAGATTAACTCCTGTATTTCCAGATATACTATATGTGAAGAGGTAGTCTCCGCTTCCAAAATCAATATATTTTGCACCATTACCAATTTTCATGCTATTATTAGTAGAACGAGTTAGGATGGCAGTTTCTGAGCCTAATGTGACAGTTGTACCTGTTCCAGTAACTTCTCGATATACCAAGCTTCCATTTGTAATTGGATATATTACAAATTCTCTACCACCAGTGTTATCAATAATTATATAACCTGGTCCAGATCCTGTATAATTATCGACACCTGAAATTTGAGTAGAAGTTCCAAAAGTCATAGTCGATCCACTTCTAGTTGCTGCAGAGACATGACCAGAGATGGAAAGGAATAAGTATCGTTCTTTATAATCATTATACTCAACTCTTGTTCCTGATTGAGTTGTTGTATAAGAAGGAACTTGTGTACTGCCCGTAAAATCAGCAGCTGCTCCAACTTGTTTTGCCTTACCAGTAGAAGCTTCTATTGTTACTGCTTTACCTGCTGTAATTGCACCATCAGCAGTAAGAGAAATGCCTGTAGAGCCTGCAGAGCCTGCTGGACCTGTTGGACCTGTTGCACCTGCGGAGCCCGCTGGACCTGCTGGACCTGCTGCACCTGCTGCACCTGCTGGACCTGCTGGACCTGTTGTTGCATTAGCGGTATTGTCTGCTACAAGTAGTTTTGTGGCTGAAAGTGCTACACCCGCTATTTCGTCAGTAGCTCCTGTTTCAATATCACCATCATCTTGAACGTAGTAGGTTCCTTCAATTGTCATTCCAGACTGTTGATCATTTACACCTCCAGGAAGAGTAACTGTTGCAGTAGCTCCATCACTTACGGCAGATTTATTAATACCTACCCATTGTGATGCAGTACTTCCCCAATTCATATTCAGACTACCTTGGTAGATGTTTCTAGATTGACTAAACTGTGATCTTCCCATCATAAGCCAGCGCTTATTTTTACTAATTTCATACTGAGCTTCGAATACGGGACCAACAGTTGCAGTTGAAAAAGAACTGGCAGTATTAGTACCGTTTGTAGCAACTGTTAGATATCCTTGATTCATTGTACTTGTAGAACTATTCGAATGATTATTTGGATTATTTGAATGACTGCTTGTAGTATTAGCAGAAATATAGAAAAGAACAAACTTATCACTATTATCTGGAACAGCTAGTAGTCTAAATCTTTTTGCTTCTCCAGAAATTGTTTGAATACTTTGTATGTTTTCAAGTACACCCGCAGTAGAAACAGTACCAGAAAGATAAGCTAAAGGCGTATCCGAAGTTGCACTGGAAACCCCACCTACTTTTTGTATTGCAGCAGCAAATCTTGTTCCATCGTCTGAAATAGCAAAAGATATACCAGCATTTACATGATTACTGCTATTATATCCTATACCACCTAAAGTTTGTCCACTAATAAGTAGTGTTTCTGAGCCAAGAGTGATATTTCGTGATGCATCACTTACAACTGTTCTATAGTAAAATCCATCTGTTGAAGTTGCAAAAGCGGGATTTTGACCTGTACTTGAAGTTGTTTTTGCATATACAATGAAACCCTTATTACAATTAGTTGAATAGGCCATATCAAATTGACCTTCCATATTTTGCTGTGCATCATCATACCTTATATTTGCATCATCATGAACAGAAGTATTAGTTCCAGCCGTTAAAGTAGTTCCACTAATAGAAACTGCAGTTACTCCTAAGCGCTCTCCTTGTGTATAACTACCACTACTACCAGAGTTTACTGTTCCAAGTATTGCATTTCCACCTGTCTGGTCCCAAAATGCAGGATGCTGTCCTTCCTGTACGCCTCTATAGCCTGTTAAAAGCTCAGTTGTACTTGTTATTGAAAGAGAGGTTGCACCAACTGTCATTACAGCAGCCCCAAAATTAGCACCACTAGCCTGAGAATAGAATACAAGATGCTTTCCTGCATCTGCACCCGATCGTACTTCTAAATCTCCAGTATGATAGCCACCTGTTAAATTACTCTGAGTTGAAGAAAGAGTTTGGGCCCCCGTAGTACCGTTATAGAGTTTTACTTCATCACCACCTGTAACACCACTACCATAGACTCCAATACTAATAAATCTATCTGCAGCACGGTTATAAGCCACCTCATGAAGTAACTCTTGTGCAACACTATACGCTGACGTAGAACTAAGAGTTGTAATATTTTCTGCAACTTGTTTTGCTTTACCAGTAGCAGCTTCTATTGTTACTGCTTTACCTTGTGCAATTGCTCCATCTGCAGTAAGTTGAATTTCAGAACTTCCACCCGGCCCTGTTGGACCTGCTGCACCTGCGGGACCGCCTGGGCCTGCTGGACCTGCTGGACCTGCTGGACCTGCTGGACCTCCTGAGGGGCCTGTTGGACCCTGTGCACCAGTACTACCTCCTGGACCCGCTGGGCCCTGAGCTCCTTGAGGACCGGCAGGTCCTTGTATTCCTTGTGAACCTGAAGGCCCTGCTGGACCTGTTCCTCCTGTTGGACCTGTTGGACCTGCTGCACCTGTTGGGCCTGTAGCTCCTCCACCAATTAGAACGGCTGCTCCCATTCCGGAATGATTAGTACAGTAATAGTACAATGCTGGAGTATCTTGCTCTACAACAATTTGTGTATAAGCACCAGAAGAACCCGGAGTTCCAACAGCTGTAACTCCTGTTGTATACTGTGAACTTCCTGCTGCATCTGCTGCAGTAGCAAATCTTAGTGGATGTCCTGAGTTACTTGAATCTGACTGATCAAATCTAAATGTACCACTTTTTATAATTGTAGCAACTTGTTGAACAGTTCCATCTAATGCATACTTATTGCCTCCAGAGTTTACAACTGTAACAAGAACAGTAAAGTGTCCAGAAGAGCTTCCTGCAATTGCACCAGAAACAAAAGCTGTTGTTGCTAGCTGAGTAGTATTTGTGCCTGCAGCTGCAGTTGGTGCTGCAGGAGTACCTGTAAGTACTGGACTTGCCTTTGGCGCAAGTGTTGATAAATCAATTCCACCCAAAGCAGTTTGTACAAAAGCTGTCGTTGCTAGTTGAGTAGTATTCGTACCCGAACTTGCTGTAGGGGCTGCAGGAGTACCTGTAAGTGTTGGGCTTGCAAGAGGTGCTTTTGTTGCAAGACTATTTGTAATTGTAGTACTAAAACTTGCATCATCATTAATTGCTGCAGCTAACTCATTCAAAGTATTCATAGCTGCCGGTGCAGAATCAACAAGAGAAGTTATTTCTTGTTGAACAAATGCAGTAGTAGCAAGTTGAGTTGTACTTGTACTTCCACTAGCTGTAGGTGCCGCAGGAGTGCCTGTAAATGTCGGGCTTGCAAGATCTGCTTTTACAGTAAGATCGGGTGGAGTATAGGTAAATACTCCAGTAGTGTTATTATAGGCTAACGCTCCTCCACTTGATGCGGAAGCGCTTGTTACTGATAAGTCTGTTAGTGCTACAGTTTGAACTTGAGAACCAGTACTACCACTTACTGTTGGAGTTTGCTGTAGGCTTCCGTCTGATGCAACTCCTAACTTGATAGTGGTGTTTCCGGTACCAATTGTAACTTCTGGAAGTTGAATACCAGAAGAAGTAGCTGTTATATCTTGTCCTCCAAGATTTATAGAGCTACCAGAAAGATAAAGGTCTCTCCATTTCTTAGTACTACTACCTAAGTCATAGGTTACATCTGTACTAGGAAGAACATGTTCACCAACAGAGCCTAAATTAATGGCTGAGCCTGTTGGTGTAGCATCCCAGTATCCTTTTGTTGAATTATATGTATAAGTAGTGGAACCGACTGTTATGGTATCTCCATTACTCGGACTACTTGGAAAATTAACTGCTGTCATTGTTTCTTCCTTTTATAATACTTGCGTTAGTCTTACCCATTGTGCAGAGCTACCGTCATTGTAATAAACAAATGTCTTCAAATTATCTTCATCTAACCATAGATCTCCTTCAGTCGGAGAACTGGGCGCTGAACCTGAAATCGTAAAAAGTGCTCCAGAAGCTCTTCCGCCAATTGCAAAAGATACCCACTGAGAGGAGCTACCGTCATTGTAATAAATATATGGTTGAAGATTAGTGGGATCCCACCATAAATCTCCAGTATCGGGAGTACTTGGAGCTGTTGCTGAAATATCTATCTTTGCAGAAGTGCTTCCTGCTCCACCAATTGCAAAAGATACCCACTGTGCAGAGCTACCATCATTATAGTAAATATAGGGATGAAGGTTTGCAGAGTCCCACCATAAGTCTCCCGCTGAAGGACTACTTGGAGCTGTTACTGAAATTGTTACATTTGCAGCTCCTGCCGACAATGCTGATGTTACAAAAGCTGTTGTAGCTATCTGCGTATTATTTGTGCCTGATGTAGCTGTTGGAGCTAAAGGAGTACCAGTAAGTGTTGGACTATTTTTAGGTGCTAAGGTACTTAGATCAACTCCTGAGACTCTTGATTCAACAAAAGCTGTGGTGGCTACTTGTGTTGTGTTTGTACCCGATGCTGCAGTTGGTGCCGCAGGAGTACCTGTAAATGTTGGACTTGCAGTTGTTGCAAACGATGTTAAATCTGCAGGAGCAAAACTAAATACTCCCGCATTATTGTATGTTAAAGCGCCTCCTCCTGTTGCAGATTGTGTAGAAATAGATAAACTATCAAAATCTATTCCTGAAGGGCGATTGAATAAAACCCATTGATTTGATGTTCCGTCATTATAATATACATAAGTATTTAAAGCTTCCGTATCAAACCAGAGAGTTCCTGTAGAAGGAGCGCTAGGTGCATTTGTTCCAAAATGTATAGTTGCTCCTGAAGGGCCTGTTGGACCCGCAGGTCCTTGTCCTCCAAGAGATCCTTGTATACCTTGAGGGCCCTGGCCTCCAGTTGCACCAGTAGGGCCTGTTGGACCTATGGGACCAAGGGGACCTTGTATTCCTTGTGGTCCTTGTGCTCCAGTTGTACCAGTAGGACCTGCTACACCTGCTGCACCAGATAAATCTGTAGTAAGACTATAAGTGCTCCCATTCCAAAGATATAATCTTGAATTTTCTGCGTCTTGTACATTTCCAGTATTTATTATTGCAAATTCTCCAGTTGCAATTCCTGAAGGAGTAGTATCTGCAGATAAAGCTGAAACAGAACTATATGTTTTTGCAATATTAAAACCTAATCCTGTTGCACCAGTTGACCCTTGTATTCCCTGTGGACCTTGTATACCTTGAGGACCTTGTGCTCCTTGAGGACCTGTAGGACCTACTACACCTTGAATACCTTGAATACCTTGAATACCTTGTGGGCCTGTAGGACCCGTAGGTCCAGTTGGTCCAACATTTGAATATGCCAATGAAGTAAAAGCCGTATTTCCATCTCCTACCTTAAAGGCATCAGTATCAGTAACATAAGCTAACTCACCAACAGCAAGTGTTGGATTGTGACTAGTCCAGTTACTAAGAGTATCTCTTCTTATTTGAATTTGTACGGCCATTAGTTTGCATTACCTCCATCAAAATGGTGAGTTGCAAGCGTTCTTGTACTATTTGCAAGTCCTCCGTCCAAATTTGAAGAGCCTCCTCCTCGTGCAACTGCTACTGATACAAATTCTGTTGTTGCAAGTTGAGTTGTTTCTGTATGAGCTGCTGCTGTTGGAGCTGTTGGTACTCCCGTTAATGCTGCATTATTAAGAGGAGGAGCAGTGCTTTTTACAAAAGCAGTTGTTGCAACAGTTTGGTTATTACTCGCTGCAGCAGGCTCTGGAACAGTAACTGTTCCTGTAAATGTAGGACTCGCTATTGGTGATCTTAAATTTATTAAGTCAGTAATACTTGTAATAAAATTAGGATCATCATTAATTGCAGCAGCTATTTCATTTAACGTATCTAAAGTTGAAGGTGCAGCAGCTACTAAATTATCAATTGCTGTTTTTACGAAAGCAGTATTTGCTATCTGAGTAGTGTTTGTTCCTGCTGCTGCTGTTGGAGCTGTTGGTGTTCCTGTTAAATCTGCGTTATTTATTGTACGAGTAGGAGTGAAAGAAAAAACACCAGTATTGCTATCATAACTTAAACCGCCTGATCCTGAAGTTGCAGATTGATTACTAGCAGATAATGCGTCTAATCCAATCTTTTTTGTAGTAGTGACATAGGTATCTAAAGTAGTTGTCGTATAAATAAATAATTGTGTTGTACTTACAGCTCGTCCTACTTTTACTTTCCCCAACCCTGCTGTTGTAGATAAACTACCAATACCATTTATGTAATATTCGTCACCACTAGTCAAACCTGTAAATCCAGATGCAAGACCTGAAATTACTACTGAAATAGTTGTTCCCGACGTTATCGAGGAGTCTGTGTTAAAACCTATAAATCTTGAAGGATTTTCAAAGTCACCCGTAGAAATAGATCGAATATTTCCACTATCAACTAAAGCTATAGGAGTTGGTCCTGCAAATCTACCATTTCCATCATAATAAAACTCCATTTGCAAAGTAGACGGTCGAGCTGTTGAGGCATATGCTTTATCAAGCTCTGAAGATGCTAAATTTGATGGAAGAACATTATCTTGTGTTCCAATTGCAGTTTCTGTAGGAAGAACTATACCTCCGGTTTCTGTTGCCGATAAAGTTGCTTCACCGATATCAATCGATCCATCTGCAGTTTTAATATGAGCAATATAAGCATTTGCAAAATAATTACTTGGACCACCTAAGTCTGTTCCACTATATTCATATATTTTTGCTCCCTGCGGAGTTGTTCCAGTTTGAGTTCGTTTGTAGCCTCGCAATTCTGTTGCACCAAATAATCCAGTAGGAACAGAAGTTTGATCTGTCGCTGCAGTGGGAATAAGATGCCCTCTTAAAGAAGATGTTCCATCTCCTAAATTTCCAAATTCATTTTGTATCCATGCAGTTGTTGCAATACTTGTATCATTATCATTTGTAGCAGCCGTAACACTTTTTGGATTTCCAGTAAATGTTGGGCTTGCAATATTTGCTTTTGGAGTTACTGCAGCATGTACCCATTGTGTATTTGCTATAATAGTGCTTGAATCATTACTGGGAGGGTTGTAGGTTGATCGTGGTACTCCTGTTAAAGTTGGGTTATTTATAGGAGCATAATTATCTTCAAGAAATTTTACATTTACAGCCTTTGCATCATGTGCGCCGCCTGTATTTGTAAATTCTGTAGTTCCTAACTCTGGTATTGTTAAAGTACCTGTATGGGTTGCATTATTTATTGTTGCAAAATTGTCTCGAACAAATTTAAAATTTGTTGCATAATTATTATAAATACTGCTTGTAGTCGTTATTAGGTTTGAAATACTTCCAAGATTTGGAATTTGTACAATACCAGTAAATGTTGGATTTGCAACATTTGCTTTATTTAAGTTTAACGCTACGAAGTTGCTATCTAGTTCCTGATTAGATAACGTCACATCTTTATAGGTGTGAGTACCTGCTCTAGGATCGGAGACACCATAAGTTGCGGTGCCTCCTATTGCTCCTCCTAGTTCAGTGACAGAATAGCCGCCTCGTAATGTTAAATTTGCCATAATACTCTCTTATGTACCAGTAGTAGCATCCTGAAATTGAATTGACCACGTAATTTGCAAAGTATCATTTACTGTTTTTGTTACAACAGAAAATGTAGTTCTACATAGCATTGTTTGTTCTCGCAGCGTGGATGTTTTATAAATGTCTAAAGCAGTACCGGTGTTTGTAAGCGTTGTAAAAGGACTTTGACCGTTAAATACTCCTGCTTCTACAATTTTTAGTTCACTTGCATTTGAAGGTGCATTTGGTGGAAAAACTGCAACAAAAACAAGTCTTTTTCCAACTTTTTTGTCTTTGTAGTAGTTTTTATAATACATTTCTGAATCTTGTAAATTAGTGTCTCCCATTGTAGTACGCTGTGTTGTTAGAGGCGTTGTATTAGGAGTGGATGTATCTGTACCCGCATCTAAGTAAGTACCTTCAGCATCTACATAAGTAGTCGCTCCAGAAGTGGTATTTACAGCATCTTTTGCTAAAAGCGTTCCTGTCACATCTCCTTGATAAATTTCAGTAAGATTTCCAGGAGTTGCATAAGCTGCTGCAAGAGGACTCATGTCAACACGTCCGTTATTTGTATTGTCGCCATCACTACCATTTGCAAAAGTTGATTGTTGAACTGGAAGATGTGCATCTGTACCTGCTGCTTTTTGAAACTGTGGCTGTACTCCAATGGTTACTTCTCTTTCTAAGGCCCATTCTTCTCCTAAAAATACATTGCTGTTTCCACTTTGATTAGGTGTTGCATCATTTCCCGAACCGCCCTGAGCCTGACCAATACCAAGACCCATATATCGCATCATTTTTGGCATAAAATGCTTTCGTCCTGCTTCTGCACGACCTGCACCAGTAAAACCTGCACCAGCTGCTACAACATCTGTTGTTGCTACTCCCGGTGCCACACCTCCATGCCCATAGTTATAAGCTGTTCCAGCACTAATTTCTGAAGCAGTAGCTTCTGTTTGGTCCATCATCCGACCGACGATATGCGCTAAGCCTTGGTTCATGACTTTGTTTCGAACAGTTTTATGTTGTTTAACTCGGCCATCACCATCGCGAAGAACAATATTTAAAGTTCCCATGATGTATGAATTGTCAATAAACATTCCTTTCTCCTTTAGAATTTAATCTCTTCCCCGACGTATGCTTGGCTGAAATGGCCGAAACAATAGTCCTGCACTACCACAAATCCTTCGTCGGGGTGTTTTAAAGAACTTGTAATGTTTGGTCGGACTAATTCTTTGTTTAAAACCTCTCCAGCATTTATAAGAGAAGTTTTAGGTAACTGTGTATTTTTAGCATCTATTACTGCTTGAAGTCTCGTTAAGCTAATATGTATATTTGCTGCTATAATTTCGCTGAGCAGTCCTACATTGCTTATTTTTGGTTTTGTAACATATTTAGTTTCTATTACTGCTTTTGCTGTTATTTTTGTAAGAGTACTTGTATATTCTTTTGAATAATACTTAAACTCGCGAACAGTTTTTGCAACATTTTCAAAATGATGAAATCCTACAAAAGCATTACTTTTTGCAGTTGAACTACTAGTTTTATTTGCCGTATAGTAAGTGATTCTTTCTGCTGTTTTTACAGTAGGTAAATCAGTTAATTCGGTATAATTTTTTTCTAATCTTTTTGATACATTGCTGGCTGTTCTTAATATTAGTGGAAAAATAAACCCTACAAAAATATTATTATCCACTACATTTGTAATACTTGAGGCATTTTTTTCAAGTCTTTTTTGAGCTAATTCTATTGCACTTGCTTGATTGAAAATTTGTTTTAAAAATGCTGGAAGAAATACATCTCGTGTAGTTGTTACAACATTTACAGGATACTTTGCTTTATGTACAAGTACAGGATCTGTTACTGCCTGTGACTTATCTATATGTATTTCTTTTTTCGGCTGGACATCCGGTAATGTACTTATATTTATCATTTCCGAGCCTGAGTCAGCAAAAACTTCTCTTGCTGGAGTGCTTATATATCTAACACCATTTTCAAATAAGGGATCCCATTTTACTATTTTGCCATAATCTGCATGCTCTGTATCTGTTATTTCTACAAACTCTTTCACCTCTATCTCATGAGTAAGCACTGTTGTATTATAATTAATATCAAAATAACTAAGAGTACTATAATGATTGCCGACTATATCTATAGCCATTTGAGTTCCTTGTCCAAAAACAGATTGTGCAGTAAAGGCTCCTCTTATGGAGTCATTAAATGGAGACGTATTCAAGTTTGTCCACGTTCCAAAATATGGTTTATTAGAATTTCCAATTCCATTTACATCAGTATGGGAAGCTCCCAATGTATCTGTATAGTTTACTGGAGCTATTGTATATTGAGTATCGCCCCAAGGAGTTGAGCTTACTTCATAATCATTGTTCGTATCCCAATAAGTAGCTGAACCAAGAGATGATGATGATACTTCAACTCCATCGACGTACATAACCCCGGGCCTGCTTCTAGTAAAATAATATGGATTTACTCCCATATATGCTATGCCTGCTCCTGCAGCAGCAGTAGTATTAAATTTTGAAAACATTTTTACTTGAAATAGTGCCGCATCTATTCTTGCGATATTAGTTGGACTACTTCCTACTGAACCCGTGGCATTTCCAGAATAGCTAGGAGTTGGTGAGTTATTATAATTATTACCGCCTCTTGCAAATCCTCCGGCACCGGCAGTATTTGTTATTGTTCTCCAATAAGGCTCAACAGTAGATGATGTAGGATGTGAGTATTCCCACGTATTTCCAAGAGTGTACTGATGTAATCCTTGATTATATCTTGCAACTCTATGTGCTACATGAGTACTCTCAAAAGATGTACGAGCTAAATAAATTTCACCTTGTTCTATAAAATAAGCTGTTTTACTTGCAGAGCTTCCTCCTCCTAACGATACCATTGTCGTAACTTGTGTTCTTCTTGCATTACCAGTAATTGCATGAACATCAAGCTCATATTTTAATTTAAATCTTTTATAACCTCTACTTGTTGAATATGTCGTATCTTCAACAACTGTAGGTATATAAAGAGATTCTCTCAAGATATTAGTACGATTTGCATTTGTAATTACTAAAGCATCTCCCATTAAATCGTTAAAAACATTGTGCGTATTATTTGATATATCATGCTGCTCTCTTGATCCTAAAAAGCTATTTGTTGGAGAGCTTACAGTACCGTTTGCCCTCGAAAAATTTGAATTTCCATTTTTTAAAGCTGTCCAATAATCTCCAAACGTAGCATATGCGTTGCTGCCTGAATTTCTCATAGACCCTGTAGTTGCAAAAGGAAAATCTTCAAGCACAGTTGTTGTTCTATCAGAATATATTGGATCAGCAATTGTGCTTTCAAGTTTAGTCTTATCTATTTTAAGCTCTTTTCCGATACTATGTAAAAAATTTACCACATTTCTTGGCATTGGAGCGTGTGCGGGAATAACTATACTTGAGGCTGTGCCAAGAGAATCTGGCTTTGCTTCTTGCTTAAAAAATATTCTATCAAAAGCAATAGTTACTTTTGATTGTTCAAAATCGTCTGCTTTTCGTTTAAAATACTTTGCAGGAATTGATGTAGCAGAAAAAGCACTTTCATAATAGTGTCCTTTTGTTACATCTACTTGAGTTCCTGTTGCACTACTCTGTCTTGGAATAAGCATTTGTATAACTAAAGGATCTTTTTGAAATCCTACAGTACTAAATGCTGCTATATTTGCATTTTTTGAAATTCCATGATCTACAGTTCCTAAATTACTTCTATATTGTCTACCCTGCAATAAAAAAGAAGTTGCAGATGTATTTGATGCTTTAGGAGCTATTAAATTTTTTGTAGGAACTTCCGAAAGCGATGAAAATATAGATGTTTTTTGTCCTGTAAAATATTTTACGGCAGGTAATGAAGTAGTATTTAATACATCTAAATTTAACTGTCCTTTTATTAAAAAATCTGATAAAGATGTAGTACTTAATTTATTTCCCGTAAAATATTTTGTATTTATTCCAGAAAGAGACTTAACTGTACTTGTCTTTATTCCTGTAAAATATTTTTCTATTTTTGCAGTCTGTATCTGTGCATTGCTAAACTTTAAGATTCCTTTTATAAATACATCATTTGTTTTAATAGAGTCTGATTTAATTCCTGTAAAATATGTAGTTCTTTCTGCTGTTTTTGATGATAAAATTGATTCTGTTTTTTTCGTAAAATACTTTAATATTTTATCTAAGCGAACAATCATAAATTCTGGAACAAATTTTCCAGGAATTACAAATTCACTTGCTACTCTTGGTTTTGAATATTCATTATCTGTAACCGCATCTGATCCTCTTCTAAACGGAACTGCAGGAACATTTGTAGTAGTTGTTATTGAACTACGGTATGTACTAACATTAGTAGTGCTTGATGTAGAATACCAGCTTGCTACATAATTTGGATTAAATGGAGCATTTGTATGATTATAAGTAGTGCCAGTATATAATGGATAATTTGTTGGACCTGGAGAGCCAACTGCAATATCATCAGCATGTGGAATTATATAAACTGCAAATCCATAATCATTGGTTCCTCGTGCAGACATACCTGTTGTAACTGTATATGGAGCAAGATTATTAATTTGAGTATAAATACTTGCTGGCTGTGTTAAGAATCCATTTGCAATGCCATCATAAGCAGTATTTGTTAATCCGTTTGCAGATGCAAACTTTCTAAAAAACTGAGTACCAGCAGTCAGAAGGCGATTATTACTTGTTCCTCCTAATGTTGCAAAATCAGGATCTGTATTCAACATTAAAAATTGTATATTATTTTGACCATATACAACTGGAGTATCATGTTTTATATACCCATTTCCATCAACATCTAACACTGCTGTTAATAAATTTAGTGTGCCAGCCGGGGCTCTATCATCAATTCCTCCTACAAAATATATAGTAGGAGGTTTTGTATAACCAGGCCCTAGTAAATTAGAGGTACTATTCTGATCTACAAAATGTTGTATTCTCAATAACTCATAGAACTGTCCAGTTGCCGTACTACTTGTAGTATATCCTGCAACTGCAGGAATAGAATTTATTCCCGAAGTTACTACTCTATGAGAAATTTTATCAACAGTTTTTGGAGTTTCTGCTGTATTAACGTTTGCTGTCGAAAATGCGTTCTTTGTTACTTTTTTAAATATTTGAATAGTTCTAATAGCTAAAAATTCTCTAATGAGACGACCAGGTATTAAATCTGTATCAAAACTTACACTACTTGTTTTTCCTGCAGTAAATGTTTTTAGTGGCTCTAGTGCTGTTGTTTGAAAAATATCTCCAAAACCTTTATAAGATTTATCAATATACTTAAATACAGATGAAACTGGATTAATAACTTCTGATGCTAGTATTCCCTTTATAAACAGCGAATTTAATCCAAGATTGCTTGTTTTTCCTCCAGTAAATGTTTTTAGCGGTTCTAGTGCTGTTGTTTGTGCTGTTCCTCCAAAGCCTTTGTAAGATTTATTAATATACTTAAATACTTGCTCTACTGGAGTTATTTTTTCTGGAACAAAAGGTCCACGAAGTATTAAATGATTAAAATTAACAATATTAGTTATATTAGTATTTCTTATTCTTAGTACTTGTACATAAAGACTTTTTAGGTTTTGAGTTCCTCCTGCCCAGTGGTTGGGTACTCCAACTATACTTTTTGTTCGATCTATTTCTCTACGGTAAATAGCCTGGGTAAGAACTTGTTCCGTAAGCCCTACAGCATTGCTTCGAACCGCTCCTATATCAAATACAGGATTTTCGGACGCTAGACTTGCATTTGATACTTTTCCAAGTATTGGGGTAATAAGTGCTAACGAACTAGTTTTATTTTTTGTATTAAGTATACTTCGTGATGTTGTCTTTTGAGCAAGATCTACCAGTTGTGCAGTATTAAGTAAAGTTTTGCTAACTTTTAAATCATCTAAATCAATTATACTTGTAGCATTTACTACACTATTTGCATTAACATACTTGATCCAAACGTGGGCAACAAATCGAATACCTTCTGCAAGAATTTCTTGATACGGTTTCGGATCATTAACTGAAAACGCTTGACTTTTTGCTTGTGCAACATATAAAGTTGCTAAGTCTTGTAATGCTATATTCTGTGCTTTTGGACGTTCTAAAATTTTTGGATTATGAACTACTACTTTGGTAGGATTAAAACTAAGTTTATAATCAAATAATTTAACATTATTTTCAATAACAGCTTTATCAACCTTAAGCGGTATTGACTCCGTTATTGATTTTACACTTTTAACTGCTGCATGATTCTCTTTATGAACCGGATGAATTACAGGAGTATCTGTTACAACTGTTTTTACAACAGGAATATTTAACCGTAAAAGTGATACTTTCGGTCTATTGATAATTAAGGGTTCTACCGCAAACTTAGCAGGCATTACTTATCCAAACGCTTCTCTGACTTGTATGGATACAGGATCGAATATTGTTTGAAAAGTGGAAGGGCTAGTATCTCCAAACTCAAGCTCTATTTCCCCTTCATAATATCCTTCCGAAACATCACTATGAGTTAAAAATGTACCTAAATCAAATATATAGTTATTATTTACTAGGGTTGCTACAACACCTGCACTTGTTGGCAGAACTGTTGTAGTTCCAACTTTTCGAAGACGCATTCTAACTATTGTTGATCCGCCTGCCTGATATGTTGTCCCTAGATCTTCTCTTACGAGCGTGACCTGAAGATTTGATTTACTATCACCTTTTACTACCGCTACCGTACTCATAGAATTGGAATCCTGTCGATACTTTACCTAGGGAATTTATTTTCCACTTACTCAGTATTATAACAATAAGAACCTATATTGTCAAGAAATATTTTTAAGTATGTAACTAGCTTTAAAGTATAGTTTTTAACCTAGCTATGGTTGTTTCTTTATTATAACACAGATAATTTAAACAATACCATGCTAACCATTTTCTACTTAATAATTTATTAAACCACGATAAATTATTGATATACTCTTTTATTTTTTGCAAGTGTCGTAAATCTTTAGTAATCCAATGATACTCAGGATAACCATAACTTATAATTGGTACATCGTACATCATGCATTCTATTCCAGAGGTACTATTTTCAGTAATTGCAACTTTAGTATGTGGTAGAATATCATGCAAACTTTCAAAACCAGAAAACACTATTACTCCTTCCTTTTCCCAAGCATCAATAGTTGATTGATAATAAATCCATGCATCTTTTGGTTTTAAGGTAGGATGTATCTTTAGAACAATATTATAATCTTTTTTTAAAAAATTAACAATTTCTACGACTTTTTGCCAATGACTTCCAAAAGAAAATTTTGTTACTGTTTCATCTCCCGGCATTTGTCCTAAAATAAGAATATGATCTTTAGGAATATTTTTTACTCTTGAAAACTGTAAATCTTTAGATTCTGACCATTTATTTACTCTTTCTGTTTTGAATTCTTTAACTTTTGTCTTAAAAAATTTAGTTTCATCTACATCTGTGAATAATGGTTTATTATATGTAATATCTGAAGCACATGCATAACCTTCAATGTCAAGAGAGAAATAGTCCGGAGTAGGTGCTGTTGGTTTAAAGAATAATGTTTTTTTGCCTGTGTTAAAATTATTTGCTAGTATATCTTCTAAGTAAGTATGATTATATAGATAAATATCATCATTAGAATCTATAATTCCTTTTGTAACTTTATAAGGAGTATTAAACTGTAAATAATTGCTTACACAACACTCTATATCAAGTTCAATAAAAGATGCAATTATTACATTTAAAATACGTTCCCAATTTCCATCTAATGTTTGAAAACGATTTCCACAAATATTAACTTTCATTATACCAGCCAGTTATTGCAACTCTTGCATAAGGAGCTCGCTCACTAACTTCGCTTACAAAATGTGGAACGCCATCATTTTCTAATTGCATAAGTGTTAAGGTATTAAACTCAGGATATATTACTTGAGGTTCGTCACCAAGAATATGTAAAGCTCCACCATATTCGGGTAACCAATTTGGAGTTAGTTGATATATAAAAGCAACACCGCGATTATGATCTTTATGAGTATTTAAAAAGTCTCCAGAAGAATATACAGAGGTAAATGACTCAAAAATATAAGGATTTTTAAAACTACAAACTTCTGAGACTAGAGTTTTTACTTCTTTTTCAAGATATTGTTTTTTAAAGTTGCACTCATAGCAAGTACAAGTTGGAACGTGAGTAGTACTTCTCCTAAATTTATAGCTAAAAGCTCCAGTTTGAAAACTATTTGTAACTAAAACGTCTTCTTTCTTACGTTCACTTGTTCCAAATGCAGTATCTGTAAAATATTTGGGTTTTTCTAATCCTGCATGCTTATAAGCGTAGGACCACCAGTTGCTTGGCGTATTATAAATTGCTGTTGAAATTGCTTTTGCCTCTTGTTCTGGCAAAAAATCTTTGATAATTTTTATCATTTATTAGTATTCCTATTGTGATAAATAACTTCCTGCAAACATCATTTGACAACTAGTTTTTATTAATTGTCGTGCTACTCTGTCGGGATTTGCATTCAATCGGTGAGATGTTGAAGCATTCGGAGTTCCACTAACATCCGCATATGCATTGTCAATATTAGGGCTATCGACATGATTCATTGCTCCCGTACTTTCATTTATTTGTACTAAATTTCCTGCCATAAACATATCTCTACTATTTTGTAATATGGCTCCGTGTAAATTATTATAAGTATAAGTTCTATTTCCATAAGATGCATAACCCTCAGCACGATATGATCCACTAATTAAATGTTCCCAAACAAATCCGAGACTATCATCAAGAAGATTTGCATGTGCAAGAGGCATTGACGAAGGAAACCGTATCATAAGATACTGTTGAGGATCTGTTCCTGGAGCGTAATCACTTGGAAACTTTACTCGTACTGCAAAATGAACTGTTTTGTGCAATACTTGATACCAGCCATAAACTTGAGCAAGATTAGTGCCTGTAGCAACAGTGGGGCTTGTACCTGTTCCATAAACACTACCAGTATATGCGAAGCAGGAGCCATTTGAAAATGCAGTATGACTTGCAAATACTGCATCATAGGCTGCTTTCCAATTTGCTGATGTTCCATCTGAAGAAGTATTTATAAGAGGAGAATTAGTAATAGTTGCGTCAGAAATATTACCTCCATGAATCTTATCTCCAGAAATTGCATCATTTGCAATAGCAGTTGTAATACTTGCATTTGCTGTTCCATCAAAGCCTGAAGCTGTTCCTGTAATAAGTCCTGTAAGAGCAATATCACGTCCTGTTGCTAATGCTGTAGCTGTGGCTGCATTTCCTGTAATATCTGTAACAGGGGTAAATGTGAATACACCACTTGAATTATTATAAGAAAGCGCTCCACCGGTTGCATTAGTTCCACCCGTTGCAGATAAATCTGTAAGAGCAATACCACTACCACCACTACCAGAAGCTGCAAGAGTGAGAGTATTTCCTGAATCATCATGTGTTGCAGTTACATTTGTACCTCCAACTATAAAGCCTGCTACTAGGTCACGAACTGCCTCTGTAAGATCAACATTTGCCGCACCATTAAAAGTATGATTAGTACTTCCAACAGTAAAGTTTCTTGCAGTTTCAAGAGTTGTCGCTGTTGCTGCATTTCCTGTAATATTTAAGGGCGGTGTATAAGTAAATATTCCCGAACTATTATTATAAGCAAGCCCTCCATCGCCTGCTGCAGATGCTTCTGCACCAACAGAAAGGTCGCTTAGTTGAATTCCTCCAGATCCACTTCCTACTAAATCAGCTGCGGGCTCCCATCTACTGTTTGAGGCGCTCCACTTTAATACTTTTCCATCGGCTTTATTAAACTCCGTAACATTAGCAAGATCTCCTAAGTCAACTGCAACATTTTGACTACCATTAAAAGCTTGTCCTGCAATATATCTAGTAGTTTCTAGAATTGTTGCATCTGCTGCTGTTCCACTAATGTCTATTGCATGAGAATCATTTTTTAAAGCACCTACTGGAATTAATCCTGTAGTGTCTGTTCCTGTTCCAATTTTTACAGTAGATCCGCTACTAATTTCAAATGTGCCTCCACTTTTTACATCAAGTGTATAACCACTGGTCACATCTAAATTCATGTAATCAATTGTTGCATCTGTGTTAATTCCACGAATGCCTTGATTTGCAACACCATTGTCAAAAGTTATTCTTCCGCCTCGTACTCCATCACCGTCTATCTTACCATCAGTTCTTGTAGCACCTCCAACAATTGTAGTAGCACTTGAACCTAAATTAAGAGTACCATTTGTAACAGATAATGTTCCTGCAGAAACTGTTAAAGCTTTACCGCTTGGAATTGTTACATCTGAAGTATCAAGAGTTCCTCCACCAACCTTATCTGCTGTTATTGCATCGTCGCTTAAACTGAGAGTTGAACTTGCATGAGTTAGATTTAAACTATGAGATTGACTTGATTTTAATTCTAAGTTTCCTTCTTTCTTTACAGCATAAGGAGCAGTTGCTGCATCTTGATCTCCTGCCCAAGCTCTATATGTAGCATCTTCTCCGTCTGTTGTAAAACTATTGTTGCCAGTACCAACTGTTTGTTTTCCTGCTGAGCTAATTGCTACAGGATCTAACTGTTTGGCAGGCTGTATAAGGGCTGCATTTTTATAAAGATTTCTAACTTCGGCATCAGAGGGTGCATGATTATAAAGCCTAAACTCTTCTAGTTTTCCTGTAAAATTATGTGTAGTAGATTCTTGTACTGCTGTTGCAAAAGAAGCTGGAGTTCCTCCATCATGATTTAAACCTCCTACTGTTAAACTTGCAGAAGCACTTTGAGGTTGATATGCAGTTGTAGAAGAATTTCTTACTTTACCATCTAAATAATATTTTAGTGTAGTTCCGTCATATGACATTCCTACATGATGCCACTTCTGTAAAACAACTTCATCTGACAGTGTAAATGCTAAAGAGCTGGCACTGCTTCCTCCTCCAGAGAAAAATTTTAAATCTTGAAGATTGCTATTCGGCCCTTGAGGAGTACTGTTTTGATCTAACTGAATTTCCCAAAAGTTTGCGGCATCTCGACTCATTATATCAGCATTTAAATGCCCAGTTGACTGCCCCGTTGTTGATTTAAACCATATAAATGCAGCCCATGCACCATTGACTCCAGGACCGCTTGTATCTGTAGTATTTAAGTCCATGTAATAGTCGCCAATTAATTTTAAAGCATTTTCGCGATTTGTAAAATAAGAGCCAGTGCCCGTTATACTATCTTTTGTGTCAATTCCATAATCTGGAACTGCTCCGGAACCTATACCTGAATTTGATACTGGATTTGGACGCGTATCACCAAGAGCATAGTAGTTGTCCATAGTTATTGTTACTAAGTCACCTGCTTTTCTACCTCCTCCAATTATCGCAGGACTTCCTGTTAGTGCTGCGTCTAATAGACTAATTTTTTCTCCGTCTCCTGTTAAAGGCCAATAGTGACGAAGACCTAAATCTTTTGGAGGAGTAGGCGCTTCTTGATCCTGGGCTGTTAAAAAGGATTTAAATTTATAGCCTGTAGATTCTTTCCAAACTGCTGCAATAATTAAATCTTTCTTTGTATCTGGGCGATATTTTATTCGCTGATAAAACGAAAAACCACTTGTTACAACAAGTGCAGGACTTTCTAGCTCTAATGAATCATTTGAATTAATTTTTGCCACTTTACCAACAACATAATTTGTAAAAAGATCTCCAGAAGAGCCATGAGGTTGCCATGCTCTTTTTATAATATCTCCCGGCTGTAACTCTGTAAGAAAAGCTGAACCACCATAGCTAGAATTAAAAATATTATTTGCATCCCCTTTTACAGTTGTACTTCCCTTTGTAACAACTATTGTTCCACTATTTCTGGTGCCGTTACCGTTTTGCCCATTGCTATATGTATCAACACCTCCCCAAGCTTGACTTGAACCAGCACTTATTGTTGTACCTCCATCAATTGCATCAAACCAAAATGAAATATTTGGATGACTAGTATCAAATTTAATAAGTTTTAATTTATCCGTTGAAGAACTTTGATCTAATACTAAATAGTGTACACTTTGTTCAAAATCACTACTAAAAGTAGGTGTGGAAATAGTTGGTAGTCCACTAATATCTTGACTCCAATTAGTAGTAGTAAATGTAGTATTAGAAATTGGTTCTACTTTATCATTTGTTGTTCTAACTTCCCAACTTGTTCGATCAAACTCAATTCTATTCAAATCACTATTAATCACTAACTCTGCATCTGATTTTCCGTTTATTGGAATTAAATTTGCTGTAGGTGTATCTATAGTAGGTTGAGGTAGCTGATCGGCGGTTAGTATAAAATTATAATATACAGTTTCTGATCTATTATTACTTTCGGTTGAATTAGTTCTTAAACTAATAGAATACTTTCCGACTATAGGGTCTATTTTCAAATCTAGTGACGAAACACTGGCATGGATCGCTTCGTCATCTATAAAAATCATTCCATTTTCTGCAGCAGTTAGACTAAAACTTTTAGTATTAGTATATACGGGTCTTGTCCAAGATAGCCGCAAGGCTACATTCGTGCCTCGTATTATTTGATGAGATAAATTAGTGGGAGGAGGAACAATATCAGTTGCTCTAGGGGGTCTATACAAGCCATCATCCGTTGCAGTTGAAAAGTTTTCTTCAATTGTTGAAAATTTTTCGTTATAATGTTCTACAGCTCGTATTAAAAAATTATTTTTACTATCTTCACTTATTGCAATAATATTATAAGGTTTTGTAGCTGTCGTAGGGGCTGATCCTGAGTAGTTCTCTGAAACTATCCAAACTGTTTCTGCTTCCGGATTATTAACAAAATCGCTACTAACAGTTATTGAAGTTAGGGTAGCAACTGCAGGACTACCGGAGAAGGATATTCCACTCTTATTTAAAGGTTGTTGCTCAACTCTTGTATGCTCAGACCAGCTAAGATTTAAAGGAACAGTACTGTTTTGTGTCTCTTTTGCGTTATAGGAATGTTCTTCTAAAGTAAGCGATTGAGAACTTGAAGGATAATTACCACTTGAATCCGGAATAAATGCTTTTTCTATAAAGTCTCCTCGACTATAAGTAACTCCAGCAATTGTAGCAGAATCTTGAGCAAGAAATGCTCCAGGCTGAACATGAACAGTACTTACTGTATAAGTATATGCGTTATCGTCTCGAATAGTAATTCCTGAGTCTAATAAAAGTGTTGTTTTTGTTGAGCCACTTTTTAATCGTCCACTCCATCTTGTACCATGGCGTGCAGAATCTTGAATGTTTATAATATCGCCTGGACGTAAAAAAGATGCATTAATTCCTGTACTAAATGAAACAACTTCTGTATTATTAAGAGCTGTCCAAAGTTTCCATCGTCCAAATCGAGTTGCTTGTCCTTGACTTGTACACCCAAAAGCTTCTGCTTGTCGACGAATAACTCTACCTGTTTCTATGATATTATCTCTATCTTCTACAATTAATACTTCTCGTTGCCAGTTATTATCAGGATTAATCCAAGTAACTAAAAATTGATTTGTTCTTGTTTTGTCACCTGCTGTTTGATAGCTAAAGTTACCGTCAATAACATTTGCTTTAGAAAAGTTATAAACTGGATCTTTTGCTTGATCAATAACTGGATGAACTTGACCGTCAATTAAATAAATAAGACCTCTAAAAATAGTAGCCATATCCTTAAGAACTTTATAAGCATCTGAAGCTTTTGTAAGGTATAAATTTGCTCTAAAACGGGGTTCAGTACCACCATTTCCATCAGGAACCATTTCATCACAGTATCGTGCAATTCTGTATAAAGCGAATTTATCTATGTCTTGTTGCTCTAAAAAATCTCCTAGACCATATCTATCATTTAATAGTATGTCGTAATAAATCCATGCTGGATTTGCAGTATAAACTTTTTGGTCTCTAAAATTTCCGTCCCAAGGCACATAGAGGGTACTGTTTGTGTCGCCAGTAGTAACATTTCTTCTATATTCAGGTATTCCATTGCCTGACTCTAGTTCTGTAATATAGTTTGAGGGCACAAGTACTTTCATACCCAAACACTCATATGTTCGTTTTGGAAGTTTGCCAAAGTCTTTTGAATTAAATCCTATTCTTGCGTATGCAGTATAAGGATAAGTTAAATGTTCTGTAAAATATGCAGTAACACCTGTAATAGCAGAACTTGCATTTATCATTCCATTATCAGAATCACCTACTTCATCACTACTAGTTCCAATAGCGCTTCCAGAATGAGGAGTAATACGACCAATTATAACTTTAAAGTCTGTAAAAGGTCTGAATTGTTTTAACGGAATTGTCATTTGAAACGACACACCATCAATTCCGCTTCCTGCATGAACAAGTTCATCTGTAATAAGTAACTCATTACCAAAATTTGCAGAACTTTCTGTTTTTAGTGCTATTTTAACGTGATATCTAGCAAATTGAACTTTTAACTCGTTATCTGTACCTCTTCCGTATAATCCATTTGGGTAAGAAATATTAATTCGTACCCCATCAATCTCTCTCATTTGTGCTGAACTTAAATTAAATCCATCACTTGAAAGTCCCTGTATAACACTTGGTGCGACAGAACCAGACTGGCTAGAGTAAGTGGACTGAGTGAGAGCAACTGCAAGAGTAGGTCTTTTAGAGATAGCATCTGTAACAGGTCCTCCCCAATTAAGTCTTGATTGCGTCCGAGTACCAGGTTTAAAGCCAACTCCAACACTTCTATATTTTGCACCAACAACATTGTCTAACTCTAAGTCACTTTTTGAAGGGTTTGGACGCTCAAAAAATCTAAAATTACATTGTTGAGTAGTTCCTGACCAATTACTTTCTAATTGAAAATAGGTAAGTTCATTTAACTTATAACTAGCTGGGGCAAAAAATTGTGTACCTCCAAAAGTTGTGTATGCAGTATCTGGGCCTGTGCTATTGTCTCCTGTTTTTCTCCATTTCCAAGTAAAAAAATCGTCTCTAGATCCTTGGGTATAAATAACTACAAACGGATAATAAACTCCTGCTTTTAAGTCTATGGGAACACTTTCTTCTTCCGCCTGCTCACCATAGCTTCCAAGGCCATTACGAAGTCCACCCAATATTAAGTGAGATTGTAGGGAAAGACTGGTACTGGTCGCAACAGCCGCTTCAAGAGCAGGCTGCCCTATCCACATTCCATTGCCATCATCGCTGTGCGATTTAAATTGATAATATCCACTTGTTGCAGGTTTAAAATAGCCTATCCATTTAATAGAGTAATATTCGTCACCATCTACTTCTGTAGGAATCGCAATAGAGGTAACATTAGCTTTTGCATAAGGAGAGCCTGCATTATCTCCCATATATCGAACATATCCGCTTAGAAGACGTCCATCCTTTACATCCTGTTCTGTAGTATTATAAGACTTATCGATATATCTAGTTACTTTGCCAGACTCTAAACCTGTACCCGCTCCTGCTCGACCATTAGATGTTATTTTTAAAACAGCATCAGCACGAATGTTATAAGTAAAACCGTCCTTTTTTCCTAAATCTGTAGCTGGTGCATCATATAGGCCAGCTACCCAAGTAGCTCGTGTACTGCTTTCTACTGAAAGTATTCGACCTACATATCGTTCTGTTTCTCCCTCTGTACCTGTAAGTTTATAATTAATTTCAATAGGTGAAATAAGTTCAGGTTTTACACCGTCACCATTATTTGCAGGGTTTATTGGACTTATCATATCAGTCGTAAAGAAAGACGAAGAGGTTGTTATAGTGTGTTCACCGCTGTCGGGGTTACATGGGTAAATGGTAATATTTGCTGCAGAGCCATGTGCTCCGTTTGCAACAAGAAAGGTAGTTTTATTTTCTCCAACAATAACCGCAAGAGTATCATCTGGAATGTTTGACATGGAAACATTAGAGGAAC
>CENZ01024567.1_pt1 | contig 26885 bp, 22 predicted proteins | sample 361341 | NCBI WGS metagenome assembly CENZ01 (sample SAMEA2619782, study PRJEB7988) | marine metagenome | biome: marine biome (ENVO:00000447); feature: deep chlorophyll maximum layer (ENVO:xxxxxxxx); material: "saline water (ENVO:00002010), including plankton (ENVO:xxxxxxxx)" | depth 50 m
GTCCTTTGTATACCCTGTCTGCGCCATCAATCAGGGGTCCGGCATAAAAAAGTCTTGGGGTTGTATTTGGATTCTCTTTTATAAAATTCAGCGATGGTCGCAATTTAGATATGATGGCTCCCGTATCTCGAATGCTTGTAACTCCATTTTTTAAGTAAAGATCAAAATGTGTTTCATGGTCTATCTCAGGTATAAAAGTAAGATGAACATGAGCATCCCAGAGTCCAGGGATGAGGTATTTCCCCGTACCATCGATAAGCTTTGAGTCAAGCTCAGCGCCATCTAAGTCAGAAGTCTCCGAGTCCTTAATGGATTGAATCACTCCGTTTTTTATATAAACAGATTGAGCATTTCTAATCTCATTTTTTGCATCGATCAAGGTTATATTTTCTATCAAAATCTCTGCTTGCAATGAAGAGAGTTGGAGTCCCATCAGCAGTATCAAAAATTTAATTCGATCTTTCATATTCCCTCCGTTATCACAAAGTCCCTTAACGAGCAGTTTTTGATATGTTTGAGTGCAGCTTGGTAGGCATCTCCTGCATAAACCTCTTCGGCAAGTTTAAAACTTGGAAACTCTACAAGAACAGTTCTCTCAAGTTTTGCATTTTCTTTATTGATTTGTTGACCGCCTCTTACCAAGAACTTTCCATCATTTTTCGCAACAACTTCAGTTGCAACCTTTGCATATTCTTCAAAGGCTTCCGGATCATGATACTCGCACCTAACTATCCAATAGCCTTTCATAGGGCCAAACCTCCATGCCGTGAATAGCATTTCTTACATCCATGCTTAAATTGACGCTTCCAACACGCTCCTTGGTTTCAAGATTGAACAATGTAATAGAAGATGGCGAAGAACCCATTGCTATATGATTTTCATCAATGACGCATAAACCTCTTGCAAACCCTTGCCTGGCTACTCGACTGTCGTCAAAGTCATGATGGGTCAATTCTTCTTCAGGGAAAAGAGGCACTCTGAAGTTTGCTTCTGAGCCGTCTCTTTTGATCCAACGCACACAATTGCTTTGCGTGTCATTGAAAAGGACGCCGTCTTTAAATGGTCTGGAGTTATGCGTTCCCTCAGGCAAACTGCAAAACTCAGATGGGTTTAGATCGCTATCCATTCGAATTAAAGCATTCGTTCTTAGCCCGCTTGCGAATAAACCTTTTTTTGAGCAGCGCACATTGTTGAGATGAAGATTGTTTCCTGGTTCGGGTCCATCTTCAGTTCTAGGATCATACAATTGCGATTTCCATCCCTCTTGAGTTTTTCTGAGATGTAAACCTCGAGTAAATTCATCTCGTTCCAGATCAAAAACCAATAAAGAATCATATCCCGTAGAGGTTATGAATAATAAGTTCTCAAATCGATTGATTTCATGAGCATGTTTCAAAAATCTATTTTTATAGGACCTTTTAACTTGAAAGTTCAGGTCGTATACAAAAAGCTCGTCACTTGCTGCGATGTAGATTTCATCGCCTCTGAATTCTATTCCCCTGAGGCCTCTATCCCAGCCTCTCCCTGTGAAATCAATCCCAGAATCATCCCAATCGACAACCAAGTCTGCTTCTTTTTTCTGAAAATCAACAAGGTAGATACCTCCATGACTTTCGCCTTGTTGGCTTCCTCTGACAACAGAAGTTGCTATGATGGTGGGTAACTTTTTCATACCTTATTGTAATCCATATATATAATTTCTGAGTAGAGGTTTAATAACGTTTTAAAAATGAATAGATTTACATACATTATTTCTTCAACAGTATTTTTCGTCTTTTGTACTACTTCCGTGCAATCTCAGATTCTTACTGATATTTACTGTGGTCATTTATTAAATATCGAATCCGGAGGATGGACCAGAAATGCTTTAATCAAAGTAGATCAAAACTCTGGGAAGATCAAAGAGGTGACTAATTATGCCAAAGTAAGCAGCGACTTATCTAAAGATAATCTAGACCTTTCCGATCAGTATTGTTTGCCTGGTCTAATCGATATGCATACTCATATTTCTGAGGATGTTTCAGGTGATCTCATTGAGTTTTACTCCATATCACAAGAAGAACAACTAAAAATTGGCAGAAAAAACGCACATATTACCTTGATGGCTGGTTTCACAACCGTACGTGATGTTGGAGTATATATCGCTTGGACAGACAAAAGACTCAGGGATGAAATTGAGTCAAAAATAACGACTGGCCCTAGAATGAAGGTTGCTGGATTCTATTTAACCATACCTGGTGGGGGAGGAGAGGTAGCAATACCTGGATATGAAGGCGATGTTCCAGATCATATTAGAGTGGGTGTTGCAAGAGGAGCGGATGCATTTCGCGAGAAAGCAAAACAAGTAATTGAAGGAGGCGCCGATCATATTAAGCTCATTGCATCGGGCGCTGTTCTGGCTTATGGGAGTTTGCCCGGGAGTCCAGAAATGACCCCAGAGGAAATTTCAGCCGTAGTTGAGGAGGCAAAAAAGACAGGAATAAGAGTGACTGCTCATGCTCATGGTGCTCTATCAATTAAGCAGGCCATTTTGTCTGGCGTCAATAGCATTGAGCACGCATCATTGATTGACGATGAAGGGATCGAGCTTGCAAAGAAAAATGGAGTTTCCCTAACAATGGATGTCTATAACGGAGACTATATCAATGAAATGGGTCTGACTGATGGTATGCCAGAAGAATTTCTTCAAAAGAATAGAGAGACCACAGAAATACAGAGAGCAAATTTTAAGAAAGCTCATGAGGCAGGAGTCAAGATTGTTTTTGGAACTGACGCCGGAGTTTATCCCCATGGAAAAAATGCAAAACAGTTTAGTTATATGACAAAATACGGAATGACGAACCTAGAGGCCATTCAGGCAGCGACTGTCAAAGCCTCAGAGGTATTGGGAATGGAGCAAGAGATAGGGAGAGTAGAGGAAGGATTCTTTGCAGATATCATTGCGTTAAGTAATAATCCACTGATCAATATTAAAAGTCTTGAAGACATTCATTTCGTTATAAAAGAGGGCTATCTTTATAAAGATAGGAGTAAAGAGTGATCAAAAAATCGATGCTTTCAATTTTTTTTGCCTTAATTGCTGCAAATAACCTCTATTCAAACCCAGATTTATCAGTCCCAACAGTTGTTTTGACGGATGTTACTTTTTCCATTTCAGCGTCAGGTTATGATAGAGAGCGAGCATGTGATTACAGGATTGAACTGGAAGAGAGTTTGATTGAACCATCGCTTTGTTCGTCTGGTGGAGATATTGAATTTGAATTCTTAAGGTTCTCAAAAGCAACGTCTGAATCAGTAAGACTCTTACTTGATGGAAGCGTTGTGTCAGATGCAGCTATCAATGTCCTTCCTGGTTGGGTCTCTCTATTACCGCCTCTTGTCTCAATTCTTATGGCCTTAGTTTTTAGAAGCGTTGTTCCAGCTCTGTTTTTAGGTATTTGGATTGGGTCTTATGCAATCATGGGTTTTAAGGCAGATTCTATTTTAGAGAGTCTCCTAAACATTACCTCCATTTACGTAAAAGATGCTTTGGCTAATCCTGACCATGCAGCAATCATTATTTTCAGTCTAATGATTGGCGGCCTTGTTGGAATCATTTCTAAAAACGGAGGTATGCAAGGCATCGTTAATAATCTATCTAGATTTGTGAGTTCATCAAATCGTGCACAGTTGGCAACTTCGTCATTGGGCGTTGCTATATTCTTCGATGATTATGCCAATACACTCGTTGTAGGCAATACCATGAGGAAGGTCACTGATAGCCTTAACATATCGAGAGCCAAGCTTGCATTTTTAGTTGATGCAACGGCAGCACCAATTGCATGTGTTGCATTAATTACCACTTGGGTTGGATACCAGGTTGGAATGATTGATATATCTGTGAGTCAAATCAGTGAAATTGATCAATCGGCATATTCCTTATACCTCAATTCCATACTTTATAGTTTTTACCCAATTTTTATGCTTTTGTTTGTTTTTTTGGTGGCAGGCACAGGAAAGGATTTTGGCACGATGTACCAATATGAAGTTGCTGCTCGTTCTGGCAATGATCTGTCTCTTGAGCAGAAAAGTAAGGGATACACAAATGATGATGAAACCAAACAACTCGAGGCTAAAGATCCATCCAAAGCAAGAGCCTTTAACGCATTTATACCCATTTTAATGTTTATTCTTTCCACAATTGCAGGGCTCTACTCCACAGGTGAGGGAGACAATCTCCAAGACATTATTGGTTCTGCAGATGCATATACGGCATTGCTCTGGGGTTCATTGATCGGTGTCTTGACTGGCTTTACTCTGACGTTACTGCAACGCATTTTGTCGTTGGAAGAAACTGTGCAAGCTTGGTATGAGGGCGTGAAATTTATGATTTTTGCCATCATTGTTTTAATTTTGGCATGGTCTCTAGCTCAAACAACAGAGATCTTACAAACTGCCAATTATTTGGTTTCAATACTCGGTGAGTTTTTGCCAGTTCCTTTGATTCCAACAGTGATTTTTCTTTTATCAGCTGCGACTGCTTTTGCCACCGGATCAAGTTGGGGAACTATGGGTATATTTTATCCAATTGTAATTCCTCTGGCTTGGCAGATCATGTTTTTAAATGGCGTTGCTGACATGGAACACATTCATATCATTTATTCCTCAGTGGCCTGTGTGATTTGTGGGGCTGTTTGGGGCGATCATTGTTCGCCCATCTCGGATACCACAATCATGTCTTCCATGGCATCTGGCTGTAATCACATTGATCATGTTTCCACTCAGCTTCCTTATGCTTTAAGTGTAGGTACAATCGCATTGCTTTTAGGAACAGTGCCCACTGGGTATGGCATTTCGCCCCTGATTATGATTCCAGTTGGATTGTTTACCGTATTTATATTGTTATCAGTTTTTGGGAAAAGAGTGGAGTAAAGAATGGAGAAAGTTTCATCAAATCGAAGTTTTAAGGGAGTCCATGAAGTTTGGGCACATGATTCTAATGCAACTTCTTGCAAAATGACGTTTTCAATATATCTTCCCGATAACCCTCAGGGAGATAAGCAGAAGACATTAATCTGGTTATCTGGCCTGACCTGTACTGAAGAGAATTTTAGAGTAAAGTCAGGCGTTCAAAGATTTGCCTCCGATCACAATATGATCATAGTATCTCCAGACACCAGCCCAAGAGGTGAGAATGTCCCTGATGATCCAAATTATGACTTTGCTCAGGGCGCTGGGTTTTACCTAAATGCCACTGAAGAACCTTGGGCAGAAAATTTCAATATGTATAAGTATGTTGTCGAGGAGCTCGTAGAACTGATTCAGGATCATTTTCCAGTTGATGAAAATCGTATAGGGTTATCTGGACATTCCATGGGAGGCCATGGCGCACTCACTATCGCAATTAAGAACCCGGATATTTTTAAATCGGTTTCGGCATTCTCTCCAATTTGCAATCCAGTAAAAATTCCTTGGGGACAGAAGGCCTTCACAAGATATCTCGGAAAGGAAGAGTCTTCATGGGATGATTATGATTCCTGCAGTCTAATCCGAAAGCAAGGATGGCAAAAAGACATACTCATTGATCAAGGCGAAGAAGACGAATTTTTAGCCGATCAATTAAAGCCAGAATCTTTTGCTAAAGCGTGTGATGAAAAAAATGTTTCTCTGACGCTAAGAATGCAGCCAGGCTTCGATCACAGTTATTTTTTTATTGCGACCTTTATTCAAGATCACATAGATTGGCACAGTCAGAGACTATAATGCGTATGATTTGAGTTCACTCAAGTACCATTTAATAAAACGTCGCGTACTATGTTCTTTGTCGGTATAGGGCCCTGATTGATATTTGATGGAATTAACTCCTTTTTGGTTATTCACAATAATGGTTTCATCAGCATAAGTGGTCACATCCCAAAGCCACATGAGCTTTTCTTTATCATAGTCTTTGTTTTCTTCGGCATCTTTGTTGACGAGCCAATAAATATCACACTGACATTGATCTTGGCTTGTTGGCGTGAATATATAGCCAACGATATGATCGCAATAGGCAAGGAAATAACTGACAGGACCGATATTAAAGTCTGAACATCCTTGATTGAATTCTTTGATGCCTCCCAAGAGTGGTGCCAAAGGTTTGCCGTCTTTGCTTCCTGTCATGTATCCATCAAATAGGGCATATCTTGAGTAGGCATATTGTTCTTGGTCGGGGTCTTTATTTGAAAAATCTTTGTTGACCTCAATGTCTTTTAGTCCACAACTATCTAGATTTTTCATCATCTTTTCTTGTGCCTCATCAAATCCAGGTTCATCTTCAATTTTAAGCGAGTGAGAAAGAGAGTATTCGGGATGAGCTGGTCCACAGTGATAGCATTCTTGATAATTTTCTACGGCAAGCTTCCAATTTGATGCAATGGGATAATTTTTGTGTGCTGCCACTTTTAGATCTTTAAACCCGAACATCTCAAAGGGTTCTTTCAAGTCACTCTGGAGATTTTTAAGTGATTCAGGATTATCCGAAAGATTGATAAGAAGCATCCCAGAGGCGGACTCAATATTGCATGGGTGGAGTCCGAGCTCTGATTTCTCAATACCCTCTCTTAAGCTCTTTGCTGCCAGAAGCTTTCCATCAAGGTTATATGTCCAACTGTGATATGGGCATGTAAAGCGTGAGGTATTTCCTTTTTCCTCAAGGCATACTCTAGAACCTCTGTGACGGCAAACATTAAAGAATGCCTTCACTTTATTCTCTTTATTTCTTAGAACAATGATTTCTTCATCGAGTAACTTATATACAAAGAAATCACCTTTATTTGGAATCTGAGACTCGTGTCCGATAAAGATCCAGCTGTTGTAAAAAATATTATGCTTTTCTAGGTCAAAGATTGACATATCTTTATAGAACCTCTGATCCAATGACCAGTCTTCTTGCTGATGATTTAATAATTCTTTAATACTGTTCATGGTTATCGCTAAATTGGCTACGAATCTAACATAAATTTAAAAGTTCTTTAATACAATCTGAGAATTAGTTAAGTTCTTCGTCTTTTTCTTTTCGATCGGATTTCAACATTATTTTTTTCTGGAAATTTGAAAATCTTTTTTAATTCTGAAAAATCATCGCTTTCGTGCGGTATTGACATGGCTTTTACAAAATAGTCTTGGAAAAGAGGTTCCGTTGCAGTTTCGATTTTCTCTATTTGTTTTACTGCAGTTTCTATTTCTTGCCTACTTTCTGAATCGAGCAATGCAATTCTGGCACCAGTGCTCGCTGCATTTCCTGCAGAAGTTACTTCACTGATTTTACAGTTGGGTATCAGCCCAAGCACCATTGCATATTTAACATCTATGTGACTGCCAAATGCCCCAGCAAATCTGATTTTATCAACAGCGCTGATTCCAATCTTATCCATTAAAAGTTTAGCGCCAGCATAAAGGGCAGCTTTTGCAAGCTGGATAGCGCGAATGTCATTCTGGGTGATTATTATCTTTTGCTTGCCATCAAATAACAAATACGAGAAAGTTCTTCCATCCTTGAAGATTACGTCGGTTGATCTTTCTTTTTGTTCTTGTATGAGTCCTTCAGATGAAATGATTCCTGTAAGGAACATTTCAGCAATGGCCTCAATGATCCCAGATCCGCAAATGCCAGTCACACCTATGTTTTTTGTATCTTCGTCAAAATCAGGATCATCGGACCAAAGGTCAGAGCCGATGACTTTAATTTTTCCCACCAATGTTTCAGGATCAATTCTTACTCTTTCGATTGCACCGGGTGCCGCCCTTTGCCCAGAGTTAATCTGTGCCCCCTCAAATGCAGGGCCAGTGGGACTGGATGCAGCGAGTACTTTATCTTTATTGCCAACAATGATTTCAGCATTTGTTCCAACATCAACAATCAAGCTGTAGGCGTCTTGCTGATATGGTTTTTCAGTCAAAATCACCGCCGCAGCATCTGCACCAACATGTCCTGCAAGGCATGGAAGGACATAGACGGATGCATTGTCATTGATTCCCAAAGCAAGGTCCTTGGATGATTCTGTTACTGAATCAGATGTTTTTAGTTTAAATGGGGCAACTCCTAGCGGCACTGGATCAAAACCAAGAAATAGGTGATGCATGACTGGATTTCCTACAACAGTTGCCTCGAGAATATGGTTTGGATCTATTTGAACTTTTTTACATGCTTTTGTGATTAGTTCTTTGATTGACTCTCTTACAGTTTTGGTTAGTTTTTCTTCTGAACCTGGGTTGAGCATGCAATAAGAAACTCGACTCATCAGATCTTCTCCAAATCTGATTTGTGGATTCATTGATCCTTCAGATGCCATGACCTCGCCGGTTTGCAAATCACTGAGATTGACTGCAAGCGTGGTCGATCCAATATCAATTGATACACCGTATATTTTTTCAACCAACCCTGGCCAAATATCAACTACGGTATTTTTTTCTCTAACTGCAATCGTTCCATTATCAGCCTCGCTGAATAATTTGTGATCAAAATACTTTGGGAGTATTTGACTTATTTCAATGCCCCAATCATCTCTGAGTTTCTCATTTATCAATTGCTGAAGTTGGTCATTTGAGTCAAATGAGGATTGACTTAGATCAATAAGATGCAGTTTAGATAGTGGATTTATGGTCACAGAAGAGGCTTCAAATTCTTTTCTTACAACTTGTTGATGGAGCTGACTTTCTTCAGGGATATCTATAACGACATCACCAGAAATGATTGTTTGACAGCCAAGCCTTCTTGATGCTTCCAACCCTTTTCTTTTTGAATATTTAATTTCAGATTCAGTCAGTCGATTGAGATTGGAGAAACTGGATGTAATACCATGTTTTGCAAATTCTCCTTCTGTGGGTTGAATTTGACATCTTCCACAAATTGCTCTTCCACCGCATACAGAATCTAGATCTACTCCAAGACTTCTTGAGGCCTGAAGTATAGTAGTCCCTGGATCAAAATGACCTCTCTTTCCTGAAGGCATAAAAATAATTTGAAACTGATTTTTTTCAGCCATGGCTGTTGATCTAGCTTTTGGGCCTTCTTCGTCTGGTTTTCCTTGCTTTAGAACTTGGCTCTCGATAATTAGCAATCCATTGTGAGCACTCTGGGTCATTTCCGGCAACTACATTTGCTGCTCTAACAGATTGCATGATTTCTTTTTCAAGAGGGTTTGTGATCGCACTGGTCATTCCCGCACCTATCGCCATCGCGATAAATGCCGTATTAAGACCGAGCCTGTTCGGCAATCCAAAACTTAGATTTGAGGCACCGCATGTGGTATTTACGCCCAACTCATTTTGTAGCATCTTGATGAGCTCAGTTACTTGCTTTCCTGCTGAATTGATTGCGCCAATCGGCATAACCAACGGGTCGATTACAACGTCTTCCTTAGGAATCCCATGATCCATTGCTCTTTCAACTATTTTCTTTGCAACTTCATATCGAACATTTATATCTTCTGAGATTCCTGTATCGTCATTTGAAATTCCGATCACAGCGCAGCCATATTGTTTGACTAGTGGTAAGACCGCTTCTAGTCTGTCCTCTTCTCCTGTTACAGAATTCAATAGCGCTTTTCCTTTATAGGCTTCTAGCCCAGATTTGAGCGCATCAATAATGGATGAATCAATACATAAAGGTATGTCAAAATTATCCTGGATAAGCTTGATACTATCAGCAAGTATTTTTGGCTCATCCGCCAATGGAACCCCTGCATTGATATCTAACATTTGAGCACCAGCAAGTACTTGAGCCTCGGCATCACTCAACACACGATCAAGATTCCCTGCTTTCATCTCCTCAGTTAAAAGCTTTCGACCTGTTGGATTAATTCTTTCTCCAATAACAGTGAAAGGACTATTCGGGCCAATCACGATTTCTTTTCTATCTGAGCTGATTTTTGTATTTGCCATATTTTTATTTACTCTTCCTTAATGCCTTTTGATTTTACTGTTTTTTCCAGCAAATCATCTGAAAACATTTGTTCTAATAATTCGATCTCTTGATCAACAATAGATTGAGGATCATCCGTTTTAATTTTTACTATTTCTCTTCTCCAATCTGCCATGTAAGCATCACTAGAACCTTTCCCGGCTCTCATCGCAGCTCTATCAATCGCTTTTTCAAATCTTGGACTCATTTGTTTTTTAAATTTCCCAGATTTTGTTTTAAAGATTATATGGGAGGGTATATCACGCCAAAATACAGTAATCAGTTTTCCCATCTATTTCATTACCTCATTCAATTGATTTCCAAGGTTTTTTAAACCAGTGAAGTGGACAGAAAACTCAAGATTGAGATAATCAGCACATTCCCTAGCCTTTGATTCCAGAACATTGTCTTGTAACTGTGCGAGATACACAACATTTTTATAATTTCTGAAATAGTCTTCTTTTAAGCTTGGATATTTTTGTATACCTAGACCTTCGATTACAAGTCGATCAAAGTTCTTAACCAAAAAATCTGTGAGATAAAATGTTCCAATTTCTTTCTCGCTTAATTCTTTGAAAACCGACGATCCAGAATAAAACTCATAACAATGAGCACCATCCAGCCTCTCAATATCATAGTCTTTTAATAGCAAGTCAATTAATCCTCCAGTTCCGCAGTCTGCATATGCTAGAAATATTTTTGAGTAGTCATTGATATTTGAATCAATAGCCTCTTTTATTTTTCTTGGAAGTATTTTTGGTGTGTTATGAAGTTCTGCATTCAAACACTGGAGTCTGACATTGTCCCAATTATTTAATTCTATGATTTCACTGACTTCATGCGCTATAGCACCACATCCTATGATGAGAATATCTTTATTTTTCATACCTTAACCCCGTGTAAATGGGAAGATGAAAATCATAGCATATCGTTTGTCTTCAAATAAATATTGGTCTTGAATTAATTTTATATAAGAATTAGAGGGTAATTTTAACCTTTTCTGATGATTAGATAATTTGAAAAAGTTATAATTAGTCATCAAGTAATTAATTCCATACCAAAATGGCCCACGTTAAATCATATTATGCCGCCACAGCTAATCAGGACCTCAGATTTGAGCGGCTTAACTCAAATATTAGAACAAAAGTATGTGTGATCGGGGGAGGGTTTACGGGACTCAATACAGCCATCAATCTTGCGAAGAAAGATTATGATGTTGTTTTAATTGAATCAGAAAAGATTGGATGGGGAGCAAGCGGAAGGAATGGGGGTCAGCTCATCAGTGGCTTTTCTTTTAGCGATCATTTTGAAAAAAAAGGTACCGAAAAAGACATTCAGAATATTTGGCTCCTCGGTGCAAGATCTGCAGATCTGGTGAGAGATAGGATTTCTGAATTTTCAATCGATTGCGATCTTAAAGAGGGATTCATTGACGTTGCAACGAATAGAAAACACATGGATGAATTGATTCATCGATCTGAAGAATGGGAACAATCTGGGTATCATCACAATTTGGAATTGGTTGATGAGACACAAGTAAAAAAATACGTCAACAGCAAAGCATATGTCGGTGGATTAATTGATTCTGGTTCAGGCCACATTCATCCCCTCAATCTTTGTTTGGGAGAAGCAAAGGCCGCCTCAGAAATTGGGGTTAAGATTTATGAGAATACCCGTGCAGTTGAGATTTCAGCAGGAAGTCCTGCAAAAGTAGTGACGGAAAATGGCATTATTGAGTCAGATTATATTGTCATTGCCGCTAATGCATACATTGGGGACTTGAATAAAAAACTCAGAAGAATGGTTATGCCTGCTGCAAGCTGCATTATTGCAACAGAGCCTTTGAGCAATGAATTAGCAGAGAAAGTGATGCCATCAGACATGGCAGTTTGCGATCAAAATACAATTCTCGATTATTATCGTCTTTCCGCAGACAAGCGAATGTTGTTCGGCGGAAGGTTTAATTACTCAGGTAAAATTCCTAGCGATGACCGGATAAAGGTTGAGATAAAAAAAAGGATGGTTTCTGTTTTTCCACAATTATCAGAACTAAGAGTTGATTATGCTTGGTCAGGCAATGTTGCAGTCAGTCTTAAGAAAATTCCTCAGTTAGGAAAGGTAGATAAAAACATTTTCTATTCCCAAGGATACTCTGGACACGGGGTTGCCCCCACACACATGGCCGCAAAAGTGATTGCAGATGCAGTCGATGGAGACGATGAAGTCTTGAATCTATTGTCTTCGGTGAGTCACATACAATTGCCCGGTGGGAAATGGTTCTCCAGCCCGGCGACAGCCATTGGCATGATGTACTATCAGCTCATGGATAAGCTCGCAAATTTTTCTAGATAGTTATACCTGATCGCTTAACTGTTTCAGGTATGGCAGATAGATTTCTCGGTGCCATAAGATGAGCTCCATGAACGCCCTCAATTTCTTGGAATGACTGAATAAGCTCAGCACAAATATTTATTCCTTCCTGAATTTGATCGCCAGCACTTTCCATCCGTTTAACAATGGAATCTGGCATGACTGTTCCAAACAGTTTATCCCGCATCCATTTTGCCGATTTATCGCTCCTTAAAGGACCAATGCCAATGATGAAATACAGCTTTTCAGACAGGCCGGTTTCGACAATTCTTTGCATGTACTTTTTGACCAATTCCACGTCATAGCAAAACTGAGTTTGAATAAACATCGCACCAAAGGATGCCTTTTCATTCAAAGCCTTAGGATCCCAGTTATCTTCAGGTTCATGCAGAATTGCTGCACCTCCCGGAAAGAAATTTGATTTTGATTGAAGTTCTTTGCCAGACATTGTTTTCCCTTCATTATTCATACCATCCATGATGGAGAGTATGGTTTTTGAATTGATATCGAAAACAGCTTTTGCGTCTTTTTGATCGCCATTCTTTACGGGATCACCGGCAAGCGTTAAAACATTGTCTATGCCCAGAGCAGATGCTCCCATTAGCTCGCTTTGAATTGCTAATCTGTTTCTGTCTCTGCAGGTAATTTGGAGTATGGGATCAATCTCTTGGTTTCTAACAATCGTCGATCCTGCAAGGCTAGACATGTGTGCAGTCGCACCAGGATTATCCGTTACATTGATTGCATGGACAGAGCCTTTGAGAATTTTTATTTTCTCTTCCATCTCATATGAAGACGCACTCACTGGCGCAGGAATTTCTGCAGTAATTGCAAACCTGCCAGATTGAAGAACATCTCTTAGTTTTTGATAATTTTCACTCATTCCGTCTCATCTTTGCGTATAAGGCTTTTTACCAAACCAGCAGCCATGATTATATACACAATCAGAAGAGGAGGTGAGATTAGAACAATAATTCTTTGAAATGGTTTTAGTTTATCAATGCCTTGAAGATCGGGTGAGTCCGTCACTCCTATCAAAATTGCAAAAGGCAATAATGCGATGAAGAACGCCCAAAATATTCGGTTCCATACCTCAGGATTTTCGCCTGCCTTCATTTTTTTTGTTGCAGATGAGGCCAACGTGTATGCGCCTGAATCAAAAGTAGTAGCCATGAAGACCAAACAAAATATACCTACCAAGGGCAAGATCCATTTCCCCAGTATCATTCCTGAAATACTTCTGGAAACCATCACAGCTGGACTTTCGTTTGTCCAGATATCAATGATTGGTATAAGTCCATTTACTTCTTGATAAATGGCATTATTCCCCATGATCATAAAGAACAGGGATGTTCCCATTGTTCCGAATCCGAGTGATCCAAGAATCATCGTTCTGATTGTTCGACCTCTTGATATTCTTGCGATAAAGATGCCGACAAATGGACCAAGCCCAAAGAACCATGCCCACATGAATATAGTCCATGCTTTTGAGAATTCTGATTCACCAAATGGCGGCGGGCCCATGCTCATTTTGAGGAAATTTTCTCCCATGAACATAACGCTTTGAATAGAGGAAGTGATTATGTATGAAGTAGGGCCGAAAATAAGGATGTAAATAAGCACTATGAATGCTAGATATGCACAAAATTTACTTAGTTTTTGGATTCCTTTTTCTAGTCCGAAATACGTGCTTATGGAGTAAATTACTAAGCACAATAACAGGCATGAAATTGTTACTGTTAAGCTTTGTTTGATTAGAAAGAATTCGGTAATTGTTGCGCTCACAACCGGCGAGGTTAGACCTAAACCTGCACCCAATACCCCTACCAATGCAACCATGTAAATCAGATCGATCAACCTAGAAATGTAATTATTTTCACCGTCATTGAGTATGCCTTCACAACCCGTGCTTGCCTTCAGACTTTTCGCGCCTTTGACATGATAGTTATATCCTATGGCTACCGCAGGAAAGGAATAAATTGCCCATCCCGTGATGCCCCAATGAAACATTCCGTATGATGATGCCCAGGCTATAGCCTCTTTAGACCCAGGCACTGCATCGAATGGTGGTCTGAGATAGTAATCGACCCATTCAGTTGATCCATAGAGAACCAGTGAGGCACCGATTCCACAACAGAAAAGCATGGAAGACCATCCAAATATCCCGTACTCAGGCGTTTCATCTTCTCTGCCAAGTTTTATGTTGCCGTAGTTACTAAAAGCCAAAAGCAACAGAAAAATCAATGTTAATAGGCCCATGATCAAATAAGCGCCTCCGATATTGCTCGCAATCAAATCGTATGCAGAATTGAGAAACTCATTTGTAGCACTGGGAGCGATGAACATTGGGACTAGAATTGATAAAGATATCAACACAGTAAGAATGAAATTAGTCCAATCTATATTGTCTTTCTTGTTTAAGATTTTTTGATCCTTGAATTGAATGAATATTAGTCTAGGTAAAAAGAAAAATTAGTCTAGAAAAATCTATTTAAAGATTTTTTGAAATTAACAAAACCCTATTTTCCATTTCTTACGAATTTTAAGTATGATATCACCTCAAAAATTATGTATCAGACATCAAAAATTGTAATTAGCCCTAGAGTCAGAAAGTCACCATATTTTGACTCCACCATGAAGTATGGAGCTTCAGCTTTCACCATATACAATCACATGTATATGCCGATTGTTTTTGAAGGACCTGAAAAGGATTATGAAAATCTTCTGAATGGAGTCCAACTTTGGGACGTAGGTGTAGAGAGACAGGTAGAAATCAAGGGACCCGATGCATCCAAACTAGCACAATACATCACCCCTCGCGACATCAATAAATGCAAAATCGGGCAAGCATTGTATGCACCGCTTCTCGATTTCGAAGGTGGTTTCATCAATGACCCGGTGATGCTCAAACTCGCAGACGATCATTATTGGTTCTCGCTTTCAGACAGCGACGCGTTGTTGTGGGTGCAAGGTGTCGCCTCAGGCAAAGGTTATGATGCTGAAATATCGGAGCCAGATGTTTCACCCTTACAAATTCAAGGCCCAAACTCAACAGAACTGATGAGCAGGGTATTTGGCGAATGGATCGACGATCTTGCATTTTACAAATTTAGGGAAGTGACTCATTCAGGAATACCGATGGTGATTGCAAGAATGGGTTACAGCAGAGAAAGATGTTATGAGATTTTTCTTCAGGACGGCAGCAAGGGAAATCAACTTTGGGAGATCCTTTGGGAAGCCGGTAAAGATTTAAATATTACTCCAGGAACCCCAAATCAAATATTCAGGCTTGAAGCCGGCATCCTGAGCTTTGGAGCAGACATGCACAGAGAAAATAATCCTTTCGAAGTGGGTTTGGATTGGATGATAGATCTGGAACAAGAAGATGATTTTATTGGAAAAGAAGCGCTTAGAATCATCAAAGAAAATGGCATAGAAAAGAAATTAATGGGAGCCGAGATTGCTGGATCAAAGATGGAGTTCTTCAATGAGGAGAACCTCGATGTTTCCATTGAAGGAGATAGAGTAGGCGCCATGATGTCTGCAGTTTACTCGCCAAGATTTGAAAAAAACATATGCTACATCATCCTCGACGTTGAACATGCCATTACCGGTAAAGTTGTTGATATTCATACACCCGATGGAGATCTCAAAGCCGAGCTTGTTGAACTACCCTGGATAAAAGAAAGAGCCTAAAATGGATCAATTTATTCCACCCGTGAAAGATATGATCTTTGCTCTCAGAGAAGTTGTAGGGAAGGGCGATCTAAATTCTAATTCCGGGTTTGAAGACTTTGATCGAGATTTTCTCGAGACCGTTTATGAAAGCGCATCAGAAATTACTTCGGAAATAATTGCACCAACAAATAAAGATGGAGATAGATTGGGAGTCTCCATTGATGACGGTAAAGTCACAGTTCCGAATGGATATGCAGAGGCATACGATGCTTATGTGGATGGTGGATGGTCAACATTGAGTTGTAATCCGGAATATGGTGGACAGGGCATGCCTGCTTCGATTTCTATGCCTGTAAATGAAATGGTTATGGGAGCCAACTTCTCTTGGGCTCATCTGGTCCTTCTTACAAACTCAGCAATCAGAGCTGTTGACGCTCACGCAAATGATGAGCTCAAAGATTTGTATTTAGAAAAATTAATTTCTGGAAAATTCAGTGGAACCATGAATTTAACTGAACCTCAGGCAGGGTCAGATCTTTCGGTAATGAATACTGTTGCAGAACCAAATGGCGATAGTTACAAAATCACAGGCCAGAAAATCTTCATCACGTGGGGCGAGCATGATTTGTCCGAAAATATAATTCATTTGGTATTGGCGAGACTGCCTGACGCTCCAGAAGGAGTGAAAGGAATTTCTTTGTTCTTGGTTCCCAAAATTAGACTCAATGCCGATGGAGCACTGGCAGAGAGAAATACACTAAAAGCAGTTTCAGTCGAGCACAAGCTCGGCATCCACGGGTGTGCGACTTGCGTAATGAGCTTTGAAGAAGCCGAAGGATTTCTTATTGGAGAACCTAATCAAGGATTGGCTTGCATGTTCACAATGATGAACGATGCCAGGATTGGGGTAGCATGCGAGAGTGTCGCAATTGCTGAAAGAGCCTATCAACAAGCTGTGAATTATGCAAAAGATAGAATTCAGGGCAGAACTCAAACCAGTGATTCTAGAGTCTCAATCATCAATCATCCTGATGTCAGAAGGATGCTTCTCAGTATGAAATCATTGATTGAGGTCATGAGGGTCTTGGTTTATGAAAATACGTTTGAATGCGATCTTGCTGAATCAAAACCAGAGCACACTAAACGGGCAGACCTTCTTACCCCGATTACAAAAGCTTGGTGTAGCGAACTATGCCAAGATATAACCTCCATTGCTCTTCAAGTTCATGGTGGCATGGGATATGTAGAAGAAACCGGAGCAGCACAACATTTCAGGGATGCCAGAATCACAACAATCTATGAGGGCACCACCGGTATTCAGGCAAATGACCTAATGGGTAGAAAGTTCATCAGCGACAATGGCTCTGCAGTGAATGATCTATTGGATCAAATTGAGACTGAAGTAGAAGACTCAGATATAGAAAGCAAAATCAAAGCAGAAGTCAGTCAAGCAATAGAGCAGGCAAGGAATGTCTCTAAGTTTATTCTAGAGAATATTCAGAATGACCCAAATTTAGCTGGATCATCTAGCTACAGTTTTCTAATGATGATGGGCTATCTGGTTGGCGGATGGATTGCAGTAAGAAACATCACTGCTGCAAAAAATAGCTTGAAAGAGACCGACGACAAAGAGTTTTACAATGCAAAGATCATTTCATCCAATTTCTACATTGAACAATTTATGCCATTGGTGAGAAGCTTTGGAAGTTCTGCAATGCAAGGCTCTAAATCGATGATGTCAATGCCAGACGATCAGTTTTAGCTCTCTACTTTAAATCAAGAAATCTTTTCACTTCTTTGAATTGGGATCCCATTATTTTTGACCACTCTATTTTTAACCAAGGCGTATATTGATTGGGGTTTTCTTTTATGGATCGAGTCAGTTCCTCAATTGACAAATACTTCCAATCACTTATTTCATTTGGGTCAACATTGGGTTTTTCGGCGCATTTTCCGATCAAAACATGGCACAACTCATTTTCACTTCCAATATCCTCAAATTTTTCCTGATATTCGAACTTAAACAAAAAATTGAGCTCGGCCTCTATGGATAATTCTTCTTTGATTCTTCTTTGTGCGGCATCTTCAATCGTTTCTCCCAGTTTTGGATGACTGCAGCATGCATTTGACCAAAATTTCCCCCAAAGCATTTTTTCTTCACTCCTTTGTTGCATGAGCACTTCATTTTCTTCATTGAATATGAAAACTGAAAAAGCTCTGTGGAGAATTCCATTGCCAAGATGGCAATCTTTTTTTAAAGCCGATCCTATTTCTTGATCATTTTCATCGACCAAGATCAATTGATCCTCAGATGATTTGTCGGTGTATCTTTCAGTCACAGTTCTTTACTGAAAAATGCATCGCTTTGAATCCTTCATTCTCAAAAGCCTCAATAACATCTGATGGATGCTCTGAGACTGCAATCATCGCTCCACCACCACCTCCGCCAGTGAGTTTTGCTCCAAATGATCCCGCATCTCTTGCGATGTGAATCATTCTTTCAAGTTCAGGTGTTGAAACTTGAAGCGTATTCAGAAGGCCTTGATTGAAATTCATCAGTTCGCCGAGTTGCTTGATGTCATTGCTCTGGATTGCTTGAATGCCTTTTAATACTATCCCATCAATATCGTTGAAGATTCCTTCATACATGTCTTGATTGCCTTTCCATTGTTCTCTTACACGTGCGACAGTTTTTGCTGTTAATCCCTCTGATTTTGAGAATGCTAAGACAAGATCAAATGGTTTCTCTATCTGCAACTTTTCTTTGAGGGTAGACTCACCTTTTCTGAAGATCAGAGGATGTCCAAATGTTGCGATCGTATTGTCGATTCCACTCGGATTACCATGCGCTATCTTTTCAGACTCATAGGCCATTTTGTTGATTTCGTGATCTGATAGATTCATTTTGAAATGATGATTCAGTGCTTTAATGATTGAAACAGCGATCACTGCTGATCCACCAAGACCCATCCCACGTGGAATATCAGAGAAGACTTCAATTTTCATTCCAGTGCTACTGAGGTTCATTTTTTCCAAAATTAAAGCAGCAGGCTTTTCGAATGATTGTCTCTCGTCTGGCTTTTTATCCAAACGGTATTCAACTCCCCAGGATGGAATCATTAAAAGAACCCCATTGTCTGCATCTTCGACTTTCACTCGGATATTCATAGGTATAGGCACTGCAATAGCATGACGGCCATAAACCACAGAATGCTCCCCTAAAAGGATCACTTTTCCATGAGTTACTGCATCAAATTGATCTGTTTTTATGGGTTCTTTTTTTGTCAAATTTTTAACAATCTCTCTTGCCTTCCAAACCTTGATTTCACCACTCACTAATAATTCTTCAAGAACATCATCAAACATCTCATGAGGCGCATCAGCCGCTTTAACAACATTCCTTGCATGCAATGTCATATGACCTTTCTGAATACCTTCTGTTGATAGTGCCTTTAATGCAGAGAAGTTTTGAGCAAGTCCAACCGCAGCCATGACCTCAGATAATTCTGTGGCTGATTCAACATTCATAATTCTTAGATTGAGCGCTACTGCTGGATTCGATTCAATGGGTGCTCCAACAATTCCAACTTTCAATGGGACTTCAATTGTTCCAATAAGATCTCCATTGCCATCTTTTTTCCATTCTGAGAGAGACGAATATCTTCCGTGCCTTGATGCGTATGCATGAGCGCCTGCTTCAATTGCTCTCCAATCATTTCCAGTCGCAAGTGCAACTGCATCAATTCCATTCATGATGCCTTTGTTATGAGTGGATGCTCTATACGGATCTGCTTTCGCAAAATCAGATGCGATAATGATTCCATCCCTGATTTGTTCAGGATCATAACCCTTCTTAGACATAGACTCTAAAGGGATTCTCATTGTTGCTTTAGCAATCGATTGATCCGTTAAGTTTGACAAAATTCTTAGGAAAACCTTCCCCTCGGTTATGCTTTCAATCAATGGCGCAATTCCCTCACACATTCCATTGACTAAATTTGCTCCCATCGCGTCCTGAGTATTGACATCAATGTTGACGATAAGCATTTCTCCATCGAAGGATTCCATGGGATAAGTTTTAATTGAGAAGCCAATGGCACCTCCGCCTCTCGCAACCATACGCGGATGAAAACTATTGGCAAGATCAATGATTTCTTGTTTGCGAGATAAGAGATCATTTCTTGCTTGCTCTAAATTCTTTATTCCAACTACTTGAATTTGACCAGTGAGGATTGGATCAGAACACTCCGTCAAAAATCCACCTCCTTGTCTAGAGATTTTTGCAGCCGCACTCAATGCTGCAACTATCGACGGTTCTTCAACGGCCATTGGAATGACATATTCTTTATCATTTATCAGAAAGTTAAGACCCAAGCCAATTGGCATACCCATCACACCGATTACATTTTCGATCATCTTGTCTGCACTGTTTATATCCAGCTTCTGTTGCTGATTTTTCAGAAGCTTATAATCTTTTTTTGAGATTAAGCCTCGCTCATACACTGCATCAAGACGCTCGCTGATCGGCATCTTATAGAAATTTGGAATCCTAGATTTATCCATATTTTTTATAATTCCTGTTTAAACAGACGATCAGTTTACTCAGAAACTGATAAATTGTGAAAAAATAAGGGCTATTGAGATGAAAAAAATCTCCTACTGAGTTAGATTAGTGGGTCGGAGTGGAAAAAGAATGGCAGCGAATAGAAATAAACCTTGGTTAAAGAGTTACCCTGAGGGTACGCCTGAATTTATTACCTTGGATCCAAGAAAAACGATTGTTAAATTATTGGATGAGGCTGAATCAAGTTATCCAAATAACAATGCTTTTGTGAATTTTGGCATAACGATGAACTATGAGGATGTTCAAACCAAATCGAAAAAATTTGCAGCTTATTTGCAGAATGTATTAGGCCTCAAGAAGGGAGACAGAATTGCGATGATGATGCCAAATTTATTGCAATACCCTGTTGCAATTTTTGGCGCTCTTCGTGCAGGCTTAATCGTTGTTAATGTTAACCCTCTCTATACCCCAAGAGAACTGGAGCATCAACTCAGAGATTCAGGTGCAAAGGCGATATTGATTTTTGAAAACTCAGCACATGTTCTGAGTGCTGTAATTGAGAATACTGAAATTGAACATGTCATCGTAACCAAGATCGGTGATTTCTTGGGTCCTATTAAAGGATCATTGATGAATTTTGTAGTGAAATATCTAAAAAGGATGGTGCCAAGATACTCATTGCCTGGAAAGATTGATTTTAAATCAACACTTGGAAGGCCAGTAACAGACTTGGATGAGGCACCGATTTCAATTGATGATTTGGCATTCTTGCAATACACAGGTGCAACGACTGGTCTTTCAAAAGGAGCAATGCTGTCCCACGGCAATGTGATTGCAAGCTTAGAGCAGCTTGAAGCCATGTTGGTTGATTTGATTGACGAGGAGGGAAACGACATCTATATCAATGCACTGCCTATTTATCATATCTATTCACTTTCAGTGATCGTTCTAGCGGGTTATACAAATGGAGGTCTTAATGTTTTGATCACAAATCCGAGGGACACCGACGGATTTATTAAGGAAATCAAGAAGTGGCGTTTCACTTTCTTTAATGGCGTGAACACTTTGTATGAGAGTCTACTTAATCACCCCGAGATAAAAAATGTCAATTTTGATTCAATGAAGCTCTCTGGTACCGGTGGCTCAGCTTGCAGGCAGTCAACTGCAGAGAGATGGCAAGAACTCACTGGCAATGTTTTACTTGAGGGTTATGGGCTCTCTGAGACATCCCCGAGCGTATCAGTTTCTCCTGCATATTTGACAAAGTTCAATGGCTTCGTTGGTTTGCCTGTTCCGAGTACTGAGATTTCAATACGCGATGAAACTGGCAAACAGGTACGAAGAGGCGATCCAGGTGAGATATGCGTTAAAGGACCTCAAGTCATGCAAGGTTATTGGAAAAATGAAGAGGCAACAAATGAAGCTATCGATGAAGAGGGTTTCTTTAAAACTGGAGACATAGGAACTTTAAACAGCGATGGCTTCATTAAGATTGTGGATCGAAAGAAGGACATGATTTTGGTCTCAGGGTTTAATGTTTATCCGAATGAAATCGAAGACGTTGTAAGTCTTCATCCAGATATTATTGAAGCTGCATGTATTGGCGTTGATGATGAGAAAACAACTGAAGCAGTCAAGCTGTTTGTTGTCAAAAGCAATTCCAGTTTGACTATTGATGAAGTGATGGATTACTGTAAGGAAAATTTCACAGGCTATAAAGTGCCAAAGCACATCGAGTTCATTGACGAGCTTCCTAAATCAAATGTTGGAAAAGTATTGAGACGATCACTTCGAGAGTAATTCATCTACTTTCTCCCAATGCGCTTCACTCATCCAAGTTCTTTTAAATGAATTCAGCTCCACTTTTTTAAGTTGATCGTGAATGGATCTCTTGTGTTGTGAGGTTACCGCTTTAATTCCGCGAATGACATGTATTGGAGTAGAGCGATATGTATTTTTGAGCGCATCGATTCTCGCCTCCAATGCTTCCTGAGTCTTTTCAACTTCTTGGATGATTCCATGAGCAAAGGTTTCCTCTGCATTCATCATTTTTCCTTCAATGAGAATCGAAAGCGCCTTGCTGCTCCCAACGCTGTCAATGAGATCTATGATCCCACCCCATGCTGTTGTAATCCCGAGCGAAGAGTGAATGAATCCAAATTTTGCATTTTGACAAGCAATTCTATAATCGCATGCCATGGCTAATTCAGCTCCACCTCCCAACGCGTATCCATTGATATTGGCTATAACTGGAACAGGAAAATATCGTATTTGATCCAGCATGGCACGACCATTCATCGCCATCGCCTCAGTTTCATTGTCTTCCTTAACCGAAATCAGCTCCTTTAAGTCTCCTCCGGCAACAAAAAATTTTTCTCCTGAACCTTTGATGCACACACACTTGAGATCCGACCGGTCTCTGTGCTCCATGAGCAATTCATTCATCGTAGCGATGATTTCATTGCTTAATGCATTGCCGGCTTCCTCTCGATTAATTACAAGTTCAAGCACAGAGTCTTGAATTTCTAGCTTTACGCTTTCCGTCATTTAGAAATACAGTCGCATGATGCATTCAGCAACGCAGGCAGGGCGATCTTGATCTTTGACCTCAACCGAATACTCTTCCACCAATTCGATACTTCCTTTGACCTCCTCAACAGAGATAAGAGTGCAATTCGCCCTGATCGAACTACCCGAGATGACTGGACCAGGAAAACGCAACTTATTGATGCCGTAATTGATGATGTTTTTTGTTCCAGGAAAAACCGGAGTTGCCGGATCAACCAAACCTCTTAGTTTGGGATAGAGCGACAAAGTAAAATACCCATGAGCAATAGTTGCTTTGAAGGGTGATTCTTCAGCAGCTTTTGATGGATCGATATGAATCCATTGATGATCCTCTGTTGCATCTGCAAATGCATCGATCTTTTCTTGAGTAATTTCTATCCAATCACTTTGATGAATGAGATTACCCAGTTGGCTTTTAAGTTCATTTAATACGGCTTCTTGTGACATATTTTCTCCTTGTTATTTTTCTGCAAAACCAAATCCTAACAAATTAAGAATAAATCAAAGAGTAGTAATTGTTATTGCGACGAAATAATTAAGTAATAAGATGTATAATATAAGCTGGTTCTGTTGATCTGGCAAAACGATTAAATAAGATGTCAGAAATAAGAAAAATTCCAATCATTCTTTGTGTTCTCTTTCTTTTGGGATGCGAGACACAGCAAATGGGAGGTGGACCTCAGAGTCCCTCTTCGCAAACTCCTAGTACGCCCTCTGTCAGCATGCCTTCGCCTAGCCCAACGATGCCTTCATCTGGATCGCAATCAACCTCATCAAGCTCTTCACAAAGCGGTTCAACTCAGCAGGGCTCTCAAAGCAGTTCTGGCGCACAAAGCCAAACAGGCGGCAGCTCACAGTCAGCCGGAGGCAATTCAGGTCAAATGGGCTCAGGCCCCATGACATCTTCCGCTGGTCAATCCTCACAAAGCGGTGGGACAATGGGCGGTTCGCAAAGATCTGCATCCTCTATATTTGAAGACTCACTTGGAGATTTTGATAAGGACATCGCCTCAGAAAGAGTGGTCATTGCATCGGCAGACAGAGGAGATGGCATGACTGGGCAAGAGTCAGCCGACGCATCTGCAATCAGTGAGGGTGCATTGGAAGGTGGAATGGATGGTGCTATGGGCACCAGTGGGTCCGAAGCAGAGGCTTCTCAAAGTCAAGAAGGTGAGGCTCAGGAAAGTCAGTCAACTTCTGATTCCAGTGACGAATCATCTCAATCGAAAGCAGATAAACAAAAGGAACGAATTCCTGATGATATTCCGATGGACGGGACGGGTGAAGATGTCATAGCGAGACAAATAAGAGAGGCAGCTATTCAAGAAGATGATCCAATGATCCGAGAAGCACTTTGGGAAGAATACAGAAAACATATGGGAATTAAGAAATGACGGGAGTTTTAAAGACACTTTCATTCCTCTCTTTGATGCTCTTCATTGGAAGTCACCAAACAGAGGCAAAGACAATTAAGTACGAGAAAGTTCAGCTTGATATCGCTCAAACCGAAATCCCATTCGAAGAATTGCTCGATATAGGGATCATGCTCTTTGATCCGAATGTACCTGAAAAGGAGAATCCGATGATTTTTCCTGAAATCAGAAAGGCTGAGGCTAGATATATGCCATACCATCTAAAAAAGACTTTGGAGAGCACTGGTCACTGGGGTGGTGTGTGGGTTCTTCCCGAGAGATCAAAAGCCATTGATCTAATCGTTGTTGGTAGAATTGAAAAATCCGATGGTCTTGATGTGGAATTAAAAATCGGAGTATGGGATATTGTTGGAACTCAATGGGTCAATAAAACATACAAGTCAAATATTGCCAAGAGCTCTTACAGCAAACGAAGAGATATCACACAAGACCCATATCAAAATATCTTTAATAAGATCGCCAATGATCTCTTGCAAATCAAACAATCCAAGGCCAGAGACGAGCTCATTCGGCTATCTCAAACTGGAGAAATACGTTTTGCTTCAGAGCTGATACCCGTTTACGATGATTACATTTCCAAAAATAAGAAGAATGTTTATTCGCTGGAACGTCTTCCTTCTGAAGATGACGAGATCATGCAAAGAATACTCGAGGTGCAAGAGAGAGAATTCTTGCTGCTCGATACTTTGAATGAGTATTATGGTCAACTTTATGAAAACTTATCGCAGCCTTACGAAGATTGGAGAAGGCTTTCTAGGGAAGACATGATTACCTATGAGGAACTCCAAAGATCTGCCAGAACCAGAAAAATATTGGGGGCTGTGGCATTGGCAGGCGCTTTGGCTACGGATGGGGACAGCAGAGCGAGCAGTACGGCTAGACAAATGGCCATTTACGGCGGAATGGAAGCAATGAGAAGCGGCTTCTCAAAGGCTTCTGAAGCAAAGATTTATCAGGAATCATTAAAAGAATCCGGAGCAGACTTTGATGCCCAAGCGCAACCGCTGGTTATCGAATTGGAAGGACAAACAATTCGATTATCTGGTAGCGCCGAGGAAAAGTTTCAAGAGTGGCGAAGGCTTCTCAAAGAAATTTACATTGACGAGACAGGTTTCAGCATTCCTCAGGCTCAGGCTGAATAATCAAAACTCATGAGTGAGTCGACTGATCAAAGAACCACTGATGCATCAGTAAAATCTGATGAAAAAACCTTATATCAGCAGAAACTAGAGAAAGAGCGGTCAAGGTCAGTCAGTTTTCGAAAAGGAGCTGGAGTCCTGTTTGGTCTAACTTTTTTATTGGTTCTTGTTGTTTTTATTCTTCCTTCAATTGTTCAAGATGACAACGAGGATATGCCGACCCAAGAGATAGACGAAAATCCAATCCTCATTCCAAATCAAGAAATACTCGCTCAGAAACCAATTGCCGAAGCACTGCTTTCTGAACTACTCATAAAGATTGAGTCCTTAAAGCTTAAGGGCATTCTTTTTTGGGGAATGAGAGAGTGGGAAGACGTACTCATTGCACAACAAGAGGGCGATTCAGCATTCCTTGAGCAGAAGTATGATATTGCTGCAGATCAATATCGACAAGCTCTTCAAAAACTATCAGACATGGAGATCTCTATACCGAATGTTTTATCCAATGCACTTGAATCAGGAAAGGCATCAATCCTGGATGGCAATAAGGACGATGCGATTGCTAGTTATGAAATTGCCCTGGCCATTGATGGAAGCAATTTAGAAGCCAAAGAGGGTTTGGATCGCGCCCTAAAGCTTGATCAAGTCTTAGAGAGGACGCAAAAAGGTCAAATTGAATTTGACATGGGAAACTATGAGCTTGCCATTCAATCATTTGAAGATGCTCTGTCAATTGATTCAAATTGGGAACCCGCAAAGAATGGACTCAACCGATCCAAAAAATCATTTGAAGAAGAGATATTCCAGGAATCAATCTCAAAGGGATATCAATATTTAAATGAAGAGAATTTTGAGGAAGCCGAGGACTTGTTTAATCAATCTTTATTAATTCGGCCAAACTCACAAGAGGCTAAACAGGCGCTTGATGAGCTGAATTTAAAAAGAATTGCTAGTCTCACAAAATCACTCAAGTACAAAGGCTTGATCGCAGAAGTCAATGAGGAATGGAAGCAAGCGAAGGGCTTTTATGAAGACATTCTTGTAATTGATCCAAATATTGAGGAGGTCAAAGAGAGTCTTAGTAGAGTTGAATCCAGGATTTTGCTTGCCTCTGAAATGAAATCCATCATAACCAGAAGCGACTCCTATAATGACAATAAGGTTCTGGGACAAGCTCAAGCAATATTAGACACAGCGAGGTCGATCGAGCGAAT
>CENZ01072440.1_pt1 | contig 26788 bp, 31 predicted proteins | sample 361341 | NCBI WGS metagenome assembly CENZ01 (sample SAMEA2619782, study PRJEB7988) | marine metagenome | biome: marine biome (ENVO:00000447); feature: deep chlorophyll maximum layer (ENVO:xxxxxxxx); material: "saline water (ENVO:00002010), including plankton (ENVO:xxxxxxxx)" | depth 50 m
TCGGGACCCTTTAAAAGTAACTCTGATACCTCTCTCAAATGATTATCATGAAATCCATTAAGTTGATTCCAAGCCTTTCCACCCTCGTTTCTTAAATGTGCATATCTAAATAAAAAACTAACATACGAATCATCTACAAGATTTCTTCGTAACAGTTCGCTGTACAGTGCTAATCTATGACTTCTTGAGGCTGCCATATAACATAGAAAGTTTTTTTCTTTTTGTCCGTCTGTTGGAACTTCTTGAATCCACTCATTGGTGTATGAGTCTCCTGATCCTACATCTTCTGGCGGCAATCTTTGTGGGCGAATAACTTCTTCTTCCCAATCAAAAAGTCCAACTCGTTTTACATATTCTAAAAGATAAGCGTAATGAAAATAATCATGAGGTAGAACGGCTTTAAATCTAAATTGATTAGACATATGTGGATAAGCATCGCACCACTTTTCATAGTTTTTTCTAAATAAGAGATCGCCACTAGTAACAGCGACCTTGGCGTTTTGCATCCCAAATCCAATCATTTGTTGATGTATATTACTTACCCAATTATGTTCATCAACTGAAAATCCTTCACCGTCAGATCGAATAACTAATACCATTTCACCATTGGCGACTAATTTTCTTGCTTGTTCTGACATATCGGAGATGATATTTCCAAACTTACTTAATGTTGCAACTGCTCCTCCACCGAATCCTACAGTCCACAAATCTATCATATACATATTAGTTCCAATATGCTTGTTCTCTTCCCAAGTATCTAAATAACGAAATCGCATATTATGATGCTCATTTCTGTGTAGTACATCGTGCTGGTTCATACCATTAAAAGAATCAGGATACATAAACTCTCTAAATCTGTCAGAATTTTCAGAAGCATTTCCACAAGGACTATGCGGTTGCATTAAAGGATCTGCATTAGAAGTTTCAGACAGTGGCCTTTCGTACCAAAAGGTCATGGGAAAAAGTTTTTCTGGAAAATTTTCATATTTTAGTTCAGCATGAGGACCGTTTGGATTTACTAGCGTTTCAGGTGCAATATAATCGGTCTTTCGTGCAGAAAGGATGGCAGGTTGTCCTACTAGTTTTTCTAGTAAGGATATTATCTTTTCGCCTTGCTCAAATGTAAGATAATCACTCATGCTCTATTATTGATCTCATATTCTCATGTTCTGGAAATGCTGTAAAGAAATCTTCACCACGCAACTTGTCTCGTCTATTTATGAAGAAATCCCATGCAGTTTTCCAACCAGCACTATTGCTTGCATCATGTTCAACCTCATACATGTAGTCTAACAAAGCATTTAAATTGTTTCTAAGTAAAGAAGCCTCGGTAGTCTTATCTAGTGTCTTTTGTATTCTTTCTTTCAACTCATCTTTCTTCCAACCTGGCACAACTTGAACAGAAAATATTGGAGGTTTCTGTAACACATTAATATTCAGTTTTTCTTCTAGCATAAGTTTTTCATCTATAACATGATCTAAGAAATCTAATGCACTATATAAGTTTACCCAACTAACAGTCGTGGTTGTTCCCATCTGTACATGTGGGCATTTATCTTTTACTTCAAGAATATTATTGTATATCTTTTCCCAGTCTGTACCGTGTCTCCAATACTCTGCGCCTTCTTTCCAGCCGTCAAGTGATAATAACAACAGCACATCATCAAACTCATTCCAATATTCTGTTATATGTTTCTGCTTGTATTTTAATGTACTAAAATTAGTGTTATATTGTAATGAGGTGTCAGTTCTTCCCATTTCTTTTAACTTGTCAAGTATTAACCAATGTTCTTTCTGAATTAGCGGCTCACCACCTGCAAAGTAAATCTGATTAACATGATCGAGATGTGGAACTATCTGATTGTATAAATCGTCTTCTGTTTTGCCAGCATAGATAATATCTTGATTACTTCCTTTGTCTTCATTGTGTATTGAACTACTATACTCATGATAACAAGTCCTACATTTGAAATTACAAAAGTTATTAAAACGGACATCAATGTATAACAAGTTAATGTCTGTGTCTGGACTTTTATCTATTTTATGCTCGTAGTCTTGATTTAATTTGTCTCGTAAACTATGAATACCAGAGCGTTCAAAGTTTATACATGTGCTACAATTCTTTTCTACAAGATCAGTTATTTCTCCAGATATAAAGTCTTTTCTCAAATTAGTAAACATGTCATTATGCCAAATTTCTTCTAGACTATTTTCTTTTGTGCTACCAAAAGTAGATTCTCCAATACAACAAGTTTTTACTTCTCCTGTTGGATGAATGTACATAGTTGAAAACGGCGCAGAGCAAAAGAACTCTTTATTTCCTCTTAGAAGATTGTAAAACTCTGGAAATGTGTCTCTAAGAGATTGCCCACGAACTTTATCCATCTTCTCTGTTAGTTTTAAGAATTCACTAGCATCTTCAAGCGATTCAGACTTCTGCAAATGTTTCTCAACAGTATCATAAAAATCACTACATCCTAGATATACTGAACCTCGTATTTTGTTCAATATTTGTTCTTTTACTTGTTCTGGTAAATTAGATGCATCAAACTCTACTGGATCTGTAACAAAATTCATCGAAATATAACCAACATCACCGTCATCTGTAGACCAGTGTGGATAATTAGTTTGAAAAAACTCTTGAAACTCTTTTAGGTAATAAATGTTGTATGTTGAAACTGTTTGCATAATGTTATAAGTAATGTTAGCATTGAACATGCAAAGTTTTCTAATCCACTCTAAGGTTTTAGTAACTGTTCTCCATTGAGTAGGATATCTAATATAATAATTTCTAGTCTCAATATCATCAATAGAAACCATCAACTGGACTTCTTTAAATTTTTTCCAGACTTCTTCATACGCATGATTAATAACAGTACAATTCGTAGAGTAAACAAGCGTAATGTTTTGTGCTACACCTTTAGCGATAAGTTGCTGTAGAAAACTAAGGTGCTTGTCTATTAATAATGGCTCTCCACCATTAATGTAAATATATCTAAGACTATCACAATGTTCTATTAAATTATTCCAAAAATTGTCATCTAGTGGCCAATCAAATAAATTTTGTTGTAGTTGATATGCGTTATTAGGAAATATCTTATCATAGTCTTTTTTCCATCGTGATGTTGAATGAGGATTACATGTTCGACAGATTGTATTACAATGATTACCCAGTCGCAATTCTATAAACTCATAATCAACTTCAGTAATCGTGCCGTCATCGTTTGTTACTTTTCTGGCATCTTCTTCAGTAAAATCCAGTCTCTCGATTTCTATTAATCTCTTAGATTTGTTTCCTACTTTTTCATTATCCCAACAACGCTTACATTGTTCTGGCATTTCATCGTTTAACATCTTCAGCCTTACTTGACTAAAAGAATCGCTGTTTTGTATTTGTTCAAAATTATATTCTGTACTATGAAGTGTCTGATATTCTCGTTGGAGTCCATTATTAAAAGATTCAGACATTCTTTGATCATGTGCGGCTTCACAACATAATGTGATTGCACCATGTGGATGTGTCGCTAGATGTTTCCAAGGTAGTGGACAAAAAGTGCTAGATGGCATCCCACCACTCCTTAGCAACATCATTTAATGTATCTCTGAATTTTATTTTGGTATTTCTGATTGTATCTAAATGCTCTTGATATCTTTTGCCGTTTTGTAGTCCTTGCTGATAAGTAACATATTCTTGATCAAATGATTTTCGTTCTAAAAGATCAAGCAAAGAATCTTTATATACTTGAGTCTTCTCAGTAAGTCTAGGTTCCATGTATTCTAATAGTTCATGAATGATTGGTTCTTTAACATGTTTGGGAAGGCACATAGGACTCATAACAACAGAAGGATCAAACGCATATGTAAACTTAAAATATGATTTTACATCAAGTTCTGTTACGGTGTCAAATAACCGCTTAAGGTCGAAAAGACCAGGTGTAGTAAGAGTAACATCAAAGACCAAGGCGTCATTACCAAAACGATCAATAAGAAAGAGCCCTTCTTTGAAATTTTTGAGCCAGTCTTTCCAGACCAGACCTTCTCTAATATATTCTCCAACATCTCCTACACCATCTATGCTTGCACATATATTTACACTTTTGAATTTATGTAGTATATTATAGAGATAAACATTGTTCCATTTTATTTCTTTAGGAATAAGTCCGGGGGTGTTTCTATTACCCCAACCTCCACTAGTACGATGTAAATTAGTGTTATATCTAATAGTAACATCTTTACAATGTCCAGAAATAACCAACTTCTGCATCACTTCCCAATGTATATCCCACATTAAGGGTTCACCACCAACCCAATATATCTCTTCTATTGTTTCATTCGCAACTGCTTCTAACAATTCTTTTTCTAGAACATCTTTCTGAAAATTTGCTATTCGTTTGCGATTCGTGGGTTCTAACCAAGGATCTTTAACATAGTCTTGAGTTTCATGTTTTTTCTTTTCTGCTTCCCAACTACTAGATAACTGTTCTCCACACATTCGACATTTAAAATTACAAAGATTAGAAACACGATAATCATATGAGATGGGTAGTTTATCATAGTGTCCATCTTCTCTTGTATTCGCTATTATTTCATCTATCTTATGAGGAAATAAAGTCTCATTAAAATACTTTCTATAGGTGTGTAAGTTCAATACTTGATCATTACATACCTCACATTGAGAAATCTTTTCGCCTTTCAACATTCTTTTACGAATGTCTTTCATGTATTCGCTGTTCCAATGTTCTTTTAATTTAGGGCGCTGAGGATCAAATTCTAAAAAAGCGTCTGTATTACTGCCATCAGCGTCTAAGTATTGCCTTTGAAATGCAGGTTTTTCCCTACTCGCACAGCACAATCTTCTCTCGCCTTGTGGAGAGACATAAGTATGAGTCCAGGCTGCGGCACAAAGATAGGGATTATCTTTCATCCAAAATCCCTAAGGTCTGTAGCACTAATACCTTCAGTTTTCTCATCTAGATATTCTCGCTCAATTTTATAGCCAACTTCTCTACCATATGTAATATGCGTTATATTAGGAACTCCCATAACTTCATAATCTTCACCGTAAACAAATCCAGATTGATTAAGAGCAATCGAAATCATACTTCTTCTTTCTTCTACACTATATGGATTGTCTTCATCATATGGCGTTTCTCTTAACTGTATTATTACTTGACCAGTTTTGGAAATTGCTCGTTTAAATAACTCTGTATGCCCTTTATGCCATGGTTGAAACCTTCCAAGGAGCTGCGTAGTTGGTTTAGTTCTATCCATTCTTTTACCTCAATATCACACGATAATGGTTTCTCAAATAATTTGTTTGTGTCATCATATCTACCTTTATCTATCGTGTTCATAAAGATAGTAAAATGTGGTCTGACAATCTCTCTTAAATATTCTGTAGGACAAACAAAATCTAATATACCCCATTGTTTACCCATTCTAGTTGCTTGTTTATTTCTTCCAGAATAACTAAAATCCCAATCGCTCATGCGTTCTCTGTAAACATCACCATTGTGATGAGGTAGTAAAAAGTGATATGATAGTTCTCTAGCAAGAGTAGTTTTGCCAGAGCCAGGCAGTCCAAATATTAATATCTTCATTTATCGTAGTCCCCCAATGCTTCATCAATATTTTTACTATCTGGCTTTAGTACCCAGCCCTCTTCTTCAGCGATCTTTTTCAAATCTGGATCGTCTGCATATTGTTTAGTACTATCACCATCAATCATCTTAATAATAGGTTTTGTTACTGTATCTGGAATAGTATTTACCCAGTCAGTAAGTATCTCTGGAAACACATTTAAGTCTTTACCGCGTCTTTCATCATATTGTGCATAGAAAGTCTTAAAGTCTCTCCATAGTGTCTTTTTATCGCTTGTACGGCGATGTGGTGCGTCCACCGTTACAAGATAGTCAATAAGTCGTTCTATACTCGCTTTTTCAAAATCATGCCATCGTGGGTAATCTTTAACATCGTCCCACCACAATTCTAAGTTCTGTCTGCAATAATCTTTTATATGATCGGGCAAAGCGAGAGGACTTTGAAAACTTGGGAATCTAAGTAGATTCAGACTAACAACAGGCGCTTTAGTTTTTGTATAGTTCTTCATCTCGTAAACATCATCTAAGAAATCAGTTATACTGAATAGACATAAACTGTTTATAGTCATCATAATATTAACACCCTTGAGATTACCATTAGTCATAATTCTATATAGGTTATCTTTCCACACATTATAATCTAAACCATCTCGTATATAATCTGCCTGTTTACCTGTCGCTTCACAACTCGTATATAAATGAAAGTCATTTACGCCTTGACTTCTTTCTATGAGTTTATCAATGATATCATCTTTTGCCATAAGATTTGAATTTACAGCAAATCGCATTTTGCTTGGATTATCATTGAACCAGTCAAACAGTTTCCAAACTTGATCTGACATCAAGGGTTCGCCACCAGTTACTCGCAATTCTTCTAGACTATCAGCAAGTCCACTTTCCCACCATTTCCAGAAAGCAGTAACATAAGGATTTTCTTCTTTTCTGCTATAAGGTTCTGCCCAGTCACCGTCGTGTTGAAATGCACCAGCTCCATCTGAAACCATATTCTGATATGCGCCATTCTTCTTAATGTCTTTTGCCCATGTAGTAGAAAAAGAAGAGTTACAATATGAACATGCTAATTGACAGGTTCTATCAAATGCAATTTCAAATGTCTTGAGATCCACATTCTCATTATGATCCATGCTATGTGCTTTTTTCAAATCATCATGCGTGTAGATTATAGACTTGTATACGCGGTCACTAATAGCATCAGTTTCCATGTCTTCAACTTTCCAGCAATACTCACACTCACGAGGTCTTTCTCCTCGTTGCATCATCTTACGCATTGCTTTCTTGTGTAAAGTATTATGAATAGCAGACGGATTATCTTCTATTTCTTTTAATGGAATTTTATGAGCGGGCGGGTGATGGCAAGAAGCAGTTGTCCCACTTCCTAACCAAGTAGTTGCATTGTACCATTTGGCACCACAGAAACTTTTAGATTTCGTGTTTAATATATCATCACGATATTTTATCAAATCAAATTCTTTAGTCATTCCACCGTTCTATATCTCTGATCAATTCTGGGAAAGTATCTTTAAAATTCTTTCCTCTTCTTTCATCATAATTTTTAATAAATGCGAGAAAGTCCGCTCTATATTTATATGCTTCTGGCTCAGTTCGCAAATAGTCGCATAGTCTCTTAACTTGGTCATACTCTTCTAGATACAGTCTAGCAAATTTGTCTGGTGAAGAGTACTTCAGCCATCCTTCACTAAACAACTCAAGTTTATTTGCCAATGTTTCACGATAAACAGAAGTTAATAAAGTGCATTGTAGATGTGGAGGGAATCTTAGATAATTGACGCTCAATGGAATACGATTGTTTTCTAATCCTTTATTAAACTGTATTCTCAACTGCATTATATCATCTATGAAGTCTTGTAATGTTGATAAAGAAAGAATATTGATGGTTGTCATTATAACAACATTAGCATTTGTTTCTGATAACACTTTTTTAATATTATCCATCCAATATTCGTAATCTAAACCATCTCTAGAATATTCTGCTTTAGCACCAGTACTCTCTGCACTAGTAAACACTTCAACTTTAATATTGTTCTCTTCAAGTCTTTTGATACTCTCTATAAGTCTTTCAATGAGTCTTTGATCTGTACCTAAATTACTATTGATGCCTATCTGAATATCAGGATTGTCTGAATGATGTTCAATTATATAATCAACAACACGCCAGAAATCTTTGCTCATCGTGGGTTCGCCACCAGTTATACGAAATACTCTTAGATGACTAAACGCTTCGGGAAACCATTTCCAAAATGCATTGACATATGGGTTATCTTCGTTCTTTCTGTATGGAAACTTTTCTACTTGCTTGAGATAATCTAGATTATGAGAACCAAATTTAACTGGATAATCACCGTTCTTTTCTATGTCTTTCATCCATGTAGAACTGATCTCTGGAGAACAATATGAACACGCAAAGTTACATGCATTAGAAAACGATACCTCTAAATAAGTAGGATAAACATCTTCTTGTGGATCGCTAGTAGCAATAGTATTAACTTTGTCCCAAGACCACCAGTCAGCGGTCTTATAATGACGATCTGAAAAATAATCTTTGCCTAAGTCTTCAATTTTCCAACAATAATCACATTCACGAGGTCGCTCACCTTCTATCATCTTTTTCCGTTGTTCTTTTTTATATTTGCTGTTATGAAGTGCGGCAGGGTTTTGTTCTACTTCTTCAATAGGTATTTTATGCGGTGATGGATGGTGACAAGAGTGATTATATCCATTCTGCAAGTATAGGGTAGTCTGCAACCACTTAGCAGAACAAAAAGAAGGACTAATATCGTTTATCTTGATTCTTTTTTCTTTTAGAACTTCTATCCAATGTTCATTAGTTTTACTCATTACACATCTCATAAAAATAGTGTAAGTCTTTAAAAGTTTTGTGCCACTTACCAGAATTTGCTTTAGTTCTTTTATCATGAATGTTTATAAACTTCACAAAGTCTTTTCTATGTCGCTTCAACTCTTCACCAGTAAAACGATTTCTTTTTATCCATTGATAAACTCTTTTGACTTTTGTATATTCACCAGAACTAAAACAAGAACGGCTATTATCGTCTGTATGCCTTTGCATATATACAAGCGTGTCTTCTAATTCAGAAAGCATTTTATCATCTATTATCAAAGCAGACAAATGAGGAGGAATAGTTAAGTATGGAGTATCAAGTGTTATTTCACAATCATGTTGGGTATATTCCCCACAACCAGCACCATCTTTTTTCATTTCTAAAATGGCAAGCAACATTTCTTTAAATTTAGGTATACTTAGTATATTGAAAGTACACATAATTCCTATATCAACATTATGATCAATTATAGTTTTAATGTTTTGTTGAAACTGACCAAAATGTAATCCTGTTCTTATCCATTCTGCATGTGTTCCCCATGTATCGATACTAGCATATATCTTAGAGTTGGGTATTTTCTGTAGAAACTTACACATGTCTGAAACTCTTCTATTTGATAAAGATAGATTACTGTTAATATGCAATCCAAGTTTTAGTCTATCTTCTTCTGACTCTGAAATTTCTTTTGCTAGTTGAAATGCTTGAGGATGTAATAATGGTTCTCCACCAGTAATGCGTAAGGTGTGTAAGTGCTTCTTTGCTTCGGGAAACCATTCCATAAACTTCTTCACAAATGGATTATTTTCATCATCATATAATCTTTTTGCCCAATGATTATACTGGTGATAATTTTCATATTCAGATAACTTGTATTCACCCTTTTTAGTTATACTCTGTTCCCATGTTGAACTCTTTTCAGGACCACAATAAGTACATTGCATTTGACATGTATTACTAAAACTCATTTCTAAGTATCTAGGATATACATGCTCTTTAGGTGATTTCGATGCTGTAGTTGTAATGACATTAGGATCATGCATCCTATGGACAGGTGTTAATGTGATTCTATCACTATAAGCGCCAGCATCTTCCGCATCCCAACAATAAGAACAAACATCGGGTCTTTCACCGTTCATCATCTGTTCTCTTTGTTTTATTTTAGAATCTGTGTTATGTAAATCTTGATCTAGTTGTAATGGTTCTTGAGGACAATGATAACAAGAATGGGCCTGTCCAGTAGACAGGTGCATTTCAAGATGATACCATTTTAAGACACACATCGATGGCGAAAAGCCATCGTATTCTTCTTTTATGTCTTTATAAACCTCAGTTGGAATCATTTTACGCCCAGAACAGTATAACGATAAAAAGGACCATCAGGACCCTCACAAACAATTTGACTTTCTTTTAAAACTTTTTCAGCGTGATTTGCTTTCTTAAAGTCTTCTAATGTATCATGTAATCTGCAATGCTCATCAATTTCTAGGTTGTTTCCCTGTATGATATACAAAGTGTCATCGGGTATATGATTCCACCACATATCGTATATTGGTTGATCAACATGCTCGGTACTAGGATTGATAACAATTCTAGGAGTTTCAGGATACTCATAAATTGCCATATTATCTGTAACAGAAACAATATTATCTCGTTGAAAATTTTGCTCTTGTACTCTAGCACAATGTCTATCAATGTCAATAGAATATATTTTTGACAAAAAGAATTCATCGTCTAAAAGTTGTGCTAATATGCCAAACCAGCCACCAAAAATATAAACTGGTCCATGCTCATCGTCAGGAAAAAACTTTATGATCTCATGTTTGCTATCAAGTTGACTTTCCCAGAAACACTCACTGAATCGATCTACTATGTCGAAATCTGAAGCATTGTTTCTTATGTACTTCATCCAACTTGCCACTGTCTTGTGTTTTATATTCATTTGCTTATACATGTTCATGTAAGATTTCCTTGTTGCTCATTTTCTTTGCGATGTTGCCATCATGTTCTATGTTTATCATATTGGTTTTTGGTAACCAAACATAGCCATCTTCTAGAGTCCAGTAATAAACATACTGGAGAAAATCGCTGTTTTCATCTACTCTAAAAAGTCTATTAAAATCCGTTTTCAATGACTGATACCAATCTGTATGCCACAGATAATTCATTTCTTTTTGTAACTCGGTAATTGGTGCACCATATCTTTTATGTTGATACATGGCATTGATTGCACGATTATGGATATCATGTGTTATATAAACAATCTTATATCCTTTCTCTTTTGCCCATTTTATTTGGTGTTCGCCCGCAAGCATACCCAACCAAGCAGGGCGAAACTTCTTGGCAATATGTAAACGACATATTCTTAATGCGATATCTGGATCACCCGTATAATGACTCGCCTCTGCAACACTAACGGCAGCCAACTCATTATCAACATAGACTAACCAAGTCTCTCCATCTAGATTGTCTGGATCATACTTGTCATATGATAGACTGTCATTACCTTCTAAGAAAGATAAGTATCTAAACGATTCTACTTGGTCTTTTAATGTTTCATTATATGTAGTTACTTCAATGCAAGGCACTCAATATCTTCCTGTGTTTTCAAAGTTAATAACAAAGCAATTCTGGGTTCAGTGCCATTGTTTACAACAGCATGTTTAAATCCAGTATTCAAAAACCATACTCTACCGTCAGCAGGAAGATTATATTCTTGTACTTCACCTTTTACCCAAAAATAATTTGTGGTCTCTTCTGTTCCTTGTATTGGACAAACAACTCTCACTCCATATGAAGGATCATAATCTATATGTGGTGCAAGAGACTTGCCTGGAGCCAAATAATGCAATCTTGCTCGACATGACTCTGACTTAAATTTATCATACAATACTTCCATGAAATATGTATCTCTTGCTTCTTTAGTAGGAACATCCCAAAGCATTTCATTTGCCGCGGGTGGTAAGTTATCACCTTTTGCTTTTTTGTTTCGTATCCTATCCCGTATAGATGTTCCCAAATCTTCTATTGTGTAATCATTTGCGTTTTGCATCTGTTCTTCGCTCAATGTCATTAGAGGAATCTCTTTTAAGTTTTCATAAGCATTTTCAACAAACGATCCTTCGTGTAGATTCGTGATGCCAGGATTTGCTTCATAGATATCTGTCCAAGATTCTTCTATTTTAGAAATCTCGTCTTTTATTCTATCAAGATCAAAAGTAATCCCAGGAATAACTTCACATATAGGTAAGTCTCTTTTTTTAAGCATTGAACTGTTTCCTAACTGTAGCGGCATCAAATACATGACACAAATAATTATTATCATTCAACCCATCAACCCAATGAATACCATTGACAGAATTAAAATATATTAACAATGCTTTATCTTCTTTCGGAAAAGGTATCTCGCAAACTTCTTCTGGTACAGGTACTTGGTACGGTAAAACTACAGAATTATAGAAGTTGTTATTTTCTACCCAAGGTGTATGATTAGTATAAAAGATTTTAAATTTCTCCGTTTGTTCTTCTACTATATCAACAGGATATATAACAGTAAAAGTATGTCTCTTTTCTATTCCATTCAAAGTTACTATAGAGTGTGCATGTCTAAATAACTCGGACGCTTTCGGTCTGTATTGATTATTTCCTAACAAGAAAGTAAAATGACCTTGAAAAGACTCTAGGTATTTCTTTATTACATTAGCAGAATTGTCAAAGATTTCTGGTGCATATTCAAAATCTTCCGAGAGAATAACATCACATTGCTGTACAGGAGTTTCATCACAAGAATCATTAAGAAAATAATATCCATTACTAAGATACGCATCTTGGACATCTTGAGGAATTATCTCTTTCATTTTTTCCAAGACATGTGATGGTACATGTGGATGTTCATCTAATTGATTCGTATAAGGAACTTTCTCGCATACACTATAATCAAATTTCCCTGACTGGAAATCTACATACTTATAATCAATCCATTTCATTTTTTTACTTTAGCATCAATGAGCCTTATCAGTTGTCCACCTAAATCAAAAGGATGCCATACTACTCTTGAAGCAGTTCTATGATGTACTTCATGGAATCCTTCTCCCAATGTTAATAGTCCTACCCATATATCACTATGAGCATGTCTGTCTCTGTGCGAAAATGTAAATACTAAAGACCCTATCATTTTAGCAAATCCTGCTGGTATTAGCCAAGCGTAAAGTAGTGCATAAGGATCTAATGATGCGATTAATAACGCCCATGAAAATATAATTTGCCAATAAAATTTTACTTGCCATCTGTGCAAGGGTTGTCTTAACAAATCTCTAACAAGTTTGAAATCAATGTCTATCAATACTTGTCCAAAATACGCTAACATAACTCCTCTGTAATATGGACTATGCGGATCTTTAGGAGTGTCTGCATACTTGTGGTGTTCTCTGTGATTTGCTACCCATGTGATCGCTGGACCTACCATCATTATGTGTGCAAAGAATAACAAGTAGTATTCTATCCACTTGGGACATTTAAACGCTTTATGTGAATATAGTCTATGATATCCCATTGTAATACCAAGCATGATACTGCAATAAACAAATATCGATGTTAGTATCGTAGGTAGAGTCCAATCAAAAAAGAATAAAGACAATATTGCAGATGCCTGAGCAATAATTTGCCCTACCAATAATGTTATTGGCGCCCAAGATTTATTTTGTTTTAAAACTGCTTGTCTCATAACACTATTTATCACGCAAAATTAAGTTATAATATAAATACCATTGTACAACAAAGTTCTCAAATTGTCAAGAGGAAAATTGAACTAAATTAAAACGGCGCGGAATGGATTCTGCCCGGTGAGTTTATAATGTTTTTACACCGGGAGAGGAAAAAAATGAAGCGGCATCTCACTTTAACGATAGTCATCTTGTATCTGTGTGCTTACATAGCACCCGTTATGGCGAATACAACTACGACTAATATTAATAACGATACAACGACCGATAGTACTGTTACATCCACAAATACTAATACTAATAACAATACTAATGTTAATACCAGTACTAGTACCAGTAACAATACTAATGTGAATACAAATACGAATGTTAATACGAATAATAACACAACAAATTATACAGGCAACACTACCTCCAATAATACGAATGTTAATACGAATACCAATAACAACAACACGGTATTGACCAGTACAACCAACAATACGAACAATAGTACAAATACAAATAACAATACCAATGTAACTACTAGTACATCAAACAACACGAATAATAATAACTCAAATGTTACGCAAAATGTAACTTCTAATTCTAACAGTAATAGTACTTCATCGTCTACTAATGTTAATCAGAATACTAGTAACAATACTAACACGAATAGAAATGAGTCAACTTCTAAATCTGATGTGAATACCAATAACAAGAACGAGAACATCAACAAGAACGAGACTACAATAAAATCTCCTCCACCAAGTGCTATAGCGCCTAGTATAGGATCATCTTACTCCCAAGACTTATGTACAACAGGAGTAGGTGGTGCTGTACAAACGCAAGTATTTGGTATTAGTGCTGGCAAATCCGTGAGAGACGAAAACTGCGAAAGAATAAAACTTTCCAAAACACTATATGATATGGGAATGAAGGTCGCGGCAGTATCCCTAATGTGCCAGGACAAAAGAGTGTGGGAAGCCATGAATATGGCAGGAACGCCTTGTCCATTTGAAGGGTTAATAGGTGATGAAGCAAAATCGGAATGGGAAAAACGACCCGACAAGTTACCTGAAGGAGTCGAAAGGAAACAGTGGGCAAAGATAACCAATAGCGACAAGGACATCGAGTATAAGGCATGGGAAAAGGATGATTTCTGTGCCGCATATCCCGATGAAAAAATATGCAGATAATTGGAGCAAATTATGGAGCCCATTTCGACAGCCATGGCTGGCATCGCACTGGTACAACAAAGCGTAGAGTTTATAAAGAGAAACATTAATACAGTACAAGATATTAGACAAATTTTTGATATGGTTGACAATGCTTTAGATGGTCAACAACAGATAAACAAACAAAGGTGGGGAAACAAGAGTATGATAGGGCAACATAAAAATGCTGCCCACGCTGTCATAGATGCTAAGTTAGCAAATGAACAGATTGAAGAAATGAAGAATCTAATCGACATGCGGTTTGGTTTTGGTACTTGGCAAGAAATACTAAAACTGAGAGCCGACAGAATTAGAGAAGAAGCGGAAGAAGAGAAACGCCTACTAAGAGAAAAGAGGAAAAGAAAGGCGCAACTTATTGAGACATTTCAATATATAGGAATAGCAGGTGGCGGTATTCTTACAGTAATGCTATTCACTTTTATGATAGTGGCAATGTTCAGATGAAGACTATACTAGCCTTTATGCTGATAACAGTAATAGACGGGACCACCGTTGATAATGCAGACAGTATGATATTTAAAAATGTTCACCGTTGTCAACAGTTCGCATATTGGATTGAACATAATTGTAGAAATCCTTCATGTGCAGGTGGAACAAGACAACTAAACATATCTGCCTATTGTAAACCAATAATGGTGAGGGAAGATAGACAATTTTGGGATTAAAAAATGAAAAATAAAGAAGTTAGACAATCGATAGCCATGGGCATTCTTTTATTCATTGGTATTTTATTAGTAACATCTGGCTGTGCATCTGGTGGTGGAAATATAACTGCAGGCAACTACGAGAAATATTACACTAGACCAGATGTCATAAGATGTCCATCAGACATGGTTGCTTACTGTGAAGGAAGACAAAGAAGAGACATGGAATGTACATGTATTAAAGATCGTGATATGGATGATATTATGGATCAATTACGAGGAATGAGATTTTGAGAGTAATAAAAACATTACTATTATTTTTAGGACTGACTATATCAAGTTCTGCCTTTGCAGAATATGTTAATCCAGATCCTAACGCTAATCAACACACAATAGCGGATGATGGTTATGCAAGTGTGGCTTTAGGGCATGTATTTCCTTTATATGGCGAAACATATACAAATTCATGGATGTTGGCAAATGGAGTTGTAATGTTTCGTAATCCTGGTAGTTATGGATTCCAAAATTGGAATTCTAACGATAAAGGTTGGTGCTGTAACGGAAGATCATGGACTGATAGTTGGTGGAATACAACTAGACTAGAAAGATACAGTTTTGCCCTTGCTCCTTTCTGGACAGATTTAAAACAGATGGACAATGACGGTGGATTTTATTCTTTATCAGACTCGGACTCAACAAAATACTGGTGGCACAAGATTGAAGAGTATGGTAAAAAGAATAACGAGAACAGTTTCAGTTTAGAAATATTTCCGAGTGGCAATTACGAGATGGAGTATGGCAATCTAAAAATAACTCATCATCATATAGCGATAGGTGTTGCTGGAGACTTAACAGACGGTGAGTTTATTGCTCATGAGTATCATAACACTTCTGGACAAAATTATATCTACACTGGAACTACAATGGGTCATGATGGAATAAATCTAATCTGTTCATATGATCCTCTCAACGATGCATCGTGTGATGGTTACGCGGCTGCCTATCTTGCTCAACAATGTGCGGCAGATCCTTTACATAGTACACAATGCGATGGATATGCAACAGCATATTTCAATCAACAATGTGGATTAGATGCGTTATATGATAGTCAATGTCCAGGTTATGATGACGCATTTTTTGATCAACAATGTGGCATAGACTCGCTCTATGATCCAATGTGTAGTGGATATGCTGAGGCGTACATCGATGATCAATGCGAAATCGATCCATTATTCTCTCCAACATGCTCTGGTTACGATACAGCGATACTTTTAGAAGAAATCGCTGAAGAATTCGATGGAATAGATGATGGCACGATGGATGGAGACTGGTTCGACAGTATTGACGAAGAATTAGAGGCAATAGACGGTTTTGAAGTAATTGAACAACTTATCGAAGTATATGTAGAAGAAACAAACCCGATATTAGACGAATTACCCGAAATTTTCGATTTTGACGAAGAATTTGAGTTTACTGAAGAGGTTTTCTTTGAAAATGCAGAAGAAATAAGCGATTCTGGTGAAATAAGCGAAATTGCCTTCGTTGAAGCGATACAGGACGAGTTACAAGAGGTAATTGAAGAAGAAATCATGGAAGAAATTGAAGAAGAAATCGAAATTCTAGAAGATTTAGACATTTTGGATGTTCTTGAAGAAGATATTATAGTAGAAGAAGAGGGTGAGAAGGTAATAGCGGTCGAAAAGAAGGAAGAAGTTAAAGAAAAGAAGAAAATTGCCTCTAAAAAGTTAGCCACGCAGATAGTGTTAGAGCAAACAAGCCAATTAGTCTCTAGTTTAGAGAGTTCTACGGGCGAAAGTTCGGGGTCATCCCAAACATCTGGGGTTGTAGTCGCTCAACAAAGCAATCAGACAGCATCCTCGCAACAAAATCAGTCGCAATTTAGTAGTTCTGGGTCACCAATGACCACATCACAAGATTTTTTTGGTGCTGACAATCAAAGTTTTGCTCAATTAACAGGAAGTTCGTTGCAACAAGTAGAAGAAATGGTAGAAACTAAAGAAATGGAACAAACAGAGCAAAATATAACAGACAATTTAGCGTTTGGAGACGCCGCGCCCATAGGATTTACTATAGTGCAACCGGAAGTACAAACAGAAATAGTGGCGATAGAGGTTCCTAAGACTAGGGCAGAGCAAATAGCAGAACAAGTAAGACAACAAAATTTAGAGAAGTCTAATCCAGCGGCAAGTGGACAAACATCCGCATTAGATTCACTAGCATCGACTAATAATTTAGATGCGTATTATGGAATTAACCTGGGTTACAATAAGAGTATGTATAGTGATGAACAAGTTTATAAGGGTGTCGTGTTACCAGACAATCCTCAAACACAATTTAAAATGTTCTCTACAGACTATGGTAAAATGAGAACAATTATAAGGAGTCAATACTAATGGCAACAGAGTTAGAAATTGGAGGTGTAACCTTCAAGGGCGGTAAAATGCTCGCTATTGTTATGGCTTTAGGATCAATGATCGGTGCATTATACGGAGGATTTGAAGTTTATAAAGATTATATGGATATGAAAGAGCAAATACAAGAATATGTTGCTCCAGACTTATCTGGTATAAACGAAGAAATTGCTGTACTTCAAGAAACAGTTTCCTCACAGAATACTACAATAGATGCAATGAATACAACTATTGATGCTCAAGCAACTGTAATAGAAACCCAGAAAGAGACTATAAATAGAATAAACGGTGATCAACAATCATTGTTTGGTGATATGCGTAGTGTGGATAAAAGACTATATCAATTAGAAAAAGAGACCTCTCAAGAATTACTTGGTATTAGAAAAAGTATCCGTGAACAAATTGAAGAAGCACTGGCAAATCCTCTAGCAGGACAACAATAGGAGTTATATAATGGCTGTAAGGCACGCACAAATAACACATGAACCAAAAAAGAAAGGTACTTCACAAGGAAGAAACCCAAAGAGTTTATCAACAATGAATAAACAAAAGCGTAAGAGTTTTAAGAAGTATCGAGGACAGGGTAAAAGAAGGTAACTTATGTCCGTTCAAAAAGGGTTTGACTACGAAAGATATCTGTACGAATGTCTTAAAAAAGATAAGATTGCCGCTGGCAATCCTCCTGCTGGTGCTGAAAGCAACAGACCCGATCTTGAAATAAAATTAGCAAGTCAACCGCCTACAAAGAAAGAGGGGTGTGAATTAAAACTCGCACCCACTGCAGGCGGTAGTCTTGTGATGAAATATACTGATGGCAAATGGGGCTTTGATTCTAAAGCAAAAGAAGATAAAGAAAAAGCATTTATGATGGAAGTTGCTAAAAAAGCAAATCTTCTGAGAGAAATGAATACTAGTGGTGGGTATGGAAACAACTGGAGAGGTAAAGTTCCATTTCAACAAAACGATAAAAATACAGGTAAGAAACTACTTGTAGGCAGAGTGAGAAATGCCAAAGAAGCATATGATAAAGACATAAAACAATTTGGTGGACAGAACGAAGTTAAAATTCCTGTGCAAGCAAAAGTTATGTGTGATTACTACAATCTAAAAGATACTCACTATCTTAATGTAGCATCACATGGCTTCTTTCTAATGAACAGCAAAGATCCACTAGGGTTAAATAAGAAACTACAAAAAGAGGGTCATCTTCCTATACCAGACTTTGCAAATTCGGCGCAACTAAAAATAAGAGTGAGGTGTCAATATAAAGGAAGTGGTAGTTATCAATTTTCAATGACGCTAGAGTTTGGTGGTGTTAGAGCATCACCGTACAACTTAGGTCCTATTCAAAGTAAAACAAATGTTCAAATAAACAAAAGAGAATTATACAATTCTCAAAATGCACCTCTCTTAGAGGTTTTAAAAACATGAGGTTAAATATAGAATGGCTGGATGGTATAGATTACCCAATGGTTCACCAATAGGTGCTTTTGGAAAGACTGGCTCAACTACTTTAGGTGATGTCCCAGAACTAAGACATATTACAGATGATTTTTCTAAATTCGATTTTTTGTCTCCAAATGACGAACCATGGTTAGTTATTAGAACACCTGAAAGTAGAATGATTAGTGCTACATATCAAAGACTAATTAACATGCTATCTAAATTTCTTCCTCGTAAACTTGAACTAAATAAGCGCCAATACCTCGTTGCATTTCAAGATGAAGATTACTGGATAAGTCTCATCGATCAGTATTTTGAAGATACGGGATTGATGGGACCATTAGATCAACAACATCACTCGGACGCAAAACAAAGGGGAGAAAGAACTCCCTGGCACATACCGCCTATGGATATGTATCATACTGCTAATTATCTGATATATTTACCAAAGAATATTTCATTTGGAGTAATAGCATTAAAAGCCCTAAGCAGTTTTCTGGAAAGAAATCATTGTTCAACCAGACATAAATTAAATAGTCAACAAAGATTACCAGGAACACCACATCTACACAAGACTCTTTATATTCCCAAACCAGAAGCAAAAACTATATACGAAACATTTAAAACTAGTATGCAAAAAAGCAGAGCGTGGCCTTATTTACTGGAATACTTAGAACCAGAACAGAAAAGATATGATTCATTATTGTTTCTAGCACCAAACATGTTCGGTATAGATACTGAATGGAGGAGATCAATATTTCCCTAGTATAAATACTCTATGTACCGATCGGTACTCCATAAGTCATGGGTAAAAAGACTACATTCGTTCATCCACCCTAAATGTAGCGGTGGACGGAAGTAGGCACTACCGCTGAAGGAACGCATCTTTTAGAAATAGGAGATGTCAAATGACTGAACTACTGTACAGAGGCGTAAAGCACACCATCAATAACGAAAAGGCAATAGAGCCCACTGCAATGTTATATCGTGGTGTAAAACACAACCCAACCTTAAGACAAGAATTACCCCAAGCAACTAGTGGGATATATCGAGGATTTAGGTGGACTCTTTAGCCCAAAAGAAAGGGCGCCATTGCGGCGCCCGATCTACTGTTTTAAGCGAGAAAACAGTCTAAGCCGCAGTAGCCTTTTGCGATAGGGCTTGATAGCCAGCCGCAATGACTGCTCTGGATGCCGTGCCAAGACGATACTTGGAGGCGCGAGTGCGACCACGGTCATCTTTACTACCTGTGTTTAGGTAGATTGGGAAACCCTTCATCCGCAGGCTTGAAACAAGTGCGGTAGGATTACCTACATTGTACCTGCTGACGATCTGTGCCGCAGATAATTCTTCTCCTGAGATGAACGCATCAAGAACGCGGTCAGTCTTAGAAGTTTTTTCCGTTGATAAAGTCATATCATATCCTCATTATAATGATTAACAAAAATGAAAGTCTCAACTCAACTTTCAAACACTAGTATAGCAAAAAAGAACCCTAATGTCAAGTCTTTTTTTGCTTTTTTTTACGGTATTTGTGCTAGTTTTACTAGTTTCATACCGTAATTGTTCACACCACTGGGTATATTAAGCCCCTCCTTACGCTGTAGAGCGTTTTTCTTGAAGGAAGAGTAATCTACCCAATGATGCCATCTACCATAACGCCAAACGAGTCTGGCAACATCGGGGTGCATATCAACTAATATCTGAGACTTAGCAAGAGTTCCATCTGTGTTGTATCTTTCTGAAGAGTCAACTTTCAAATCCTCTTTTCTAATTGCTATGCCGTCAGCATCAAGCCCGACTTCTTTATGATAGAATTCTTCTGAGTTTCCACCTTTGACCGTCTGTGTAGCGGCTTTACCTTGTAGAAACGCATTAAACTGTATAGTGCAATCACCATCTTTTAAAACCCGAAGACAGATATCGGTATCCTCATTGTAGCGACCACGCCAGCGATGCTTACAATCATTCCTAATAAGAAGGCAACTATAAATTCGTGTGTTTGCCACATAAGGTGGATATTTCTGATCTGGTGCAATAAAAAAACGATACTGAGGACCAGAAATATAAACATTATCATATCTATCAACGAAGTCCTCCATGACTTTAAAAAATACTCCAGACTCAACTCTTATTCTGATGTTATTATTGTAACGATAAAAATCATTAATATTATCATCAAGAACCCAATGTGAATCTGCGCCAATACTTATTGAATGATCCCAACACCAATTTCTAGCACGACCAGGACCATCACCATGATTACTGAATGGTGCTATCAATAGCGTAACATACTTACGAATACCAAAAATGTCCAGTGCTTTTTCATAGTTCTCTTCGTCTTGCGGTTCAATCGCAATATAATGTGGAACTTTCATTCTAGCCAACGATCTAGAAGTAAACATAGATTCATGTCTACCTTTAGATATGATATAAACTGGGTGTTCTGGATTCATGTAAATAAACTCTCCAAACTTGTTGTTTCTCGCTTTTGCGATTGTTTGTATGCTTCACTCCAAGAAGTTCTAACTTTCCCAAAGTTTCTGAAACCACCTTTTACTCTATCACCATTCTCGTCTAAGAGTATTTTAAAGAAATCAGGATAATGACTATTAATGATCTTGTGTGATTCCCATACATCATTGAACTTAGTGTCACTCCAGACATTCTCTTCTAATTTCCCAGTTAGACTTATATTGTCAAAACAGAAAATTTCAGAAACTCTATTGCCAAAACCTCTGGCTAAAAGACCCAGAAACATAAAAGCATCTGAGCCATATCTACATATCTTAGGAATCTCTTCTAAGACATCTCTAAAATCTGGACCATTAAACCATACACCACTACTAACTGAAGTGTTACTACTGAAAGGTTTTGTTCCAGGTATGTTTTGTATTTGCGATGGACCACAAAAAGAAACATTCGATTCATCCAACCAATCATCAAAGAGTTTGAACATCTCCAAGTTGTCTTCATCAGAAGAATCTCTACGACTCTTTTCCATATCTGAAGTGCCGTTAAAGCGTTTTGAGTTTCTTCGCTTAAATTTTAGATCATCATCTAAGATACAATACTTAATATCTTTACCTTCTCTGTAAATGAACTCTCTAGTTTTGGACATACAAAGAGGATCCGATAAATTTAAATTCTCTGGTAAGACAACATAATTGCAGTCATATTCATATTGTGGTCTTTCCCACTTCTGTACCACAAAGACAACCTTCTTCTTCAACTCGCTCGGCAGATGATCGTATGTTATTTGATTGTCCACTCGTTTTACTGTGGGTATGAAAATGGCTTCTATAGTCATTCGGCAGACTCCACAGGTTTATCGGGGGAAATATTATTTTCGGGTAGATCACTTTCCTCATACCATCTCCAAAGTGCGTTTGGTTCACGATTAGGTTTTGGATGCCAAATCGCCTTTGTCTTATCATTGGGTTTCTGTCCGATTGCTTCTTTAAACTGCTCAAAGTGTTCTTCTTTTCGGAAATAGATGTGCAATGATTTAAACTTGATATCATATGAATGAGCAAACTCTGGCATATCTATCCAGTGTTCTTTCCATTTTGTCTCTTCTGTTTCCACATCAAGATCAAATGCTATTGACCCTTCTGACTTAGCGGGCTTCAATAACTTCTTATCAATATTAATCTTAGGCTTTTCTATCTCAAACAACTGAGTTTCTGGATCATGCAGAGGATAATACATATCTCTAGTCTTGTATGGAATTATCTCATTAAGAAGACCACAAAAATCAGCATAGTCATCTAGCGTTTTAAAATGGACATACAACACCTTGAAGGCATCTTCTTGCCACTTCTTTCGCTTTGCTTTAGTTTGATCAGCGATTGGCAAATCAAGATATACATCAAAGTGTTTATCCAGAGTCGCACGGTAATCATCATCAAGTCTTACTTTCTTGTCTAGATAATTATCGTATGATCCACTTTCTTTAACATCAGTCATAGTTACCTACTATACACCATTTCAATTTAAAAGTCAAGTCTTTTATTTATGGCGGCTAAGACCAAGGCATTGCCCTCTTCAGTATAATGATTAATATCGCCTCGGTGTTTTTTCCGCAGAGGGCGCAAATCTAACATATTATCCAATTCATAATTCGATGTCCATTCCAGATGCGTCATATGAATAACATTTAATCTTGGCACATATCTCTGTTCGTATGTAAGGATAGCGTCAATCTTTTCCAGAATGAGATCATAGATATCAATCTGATAAGGTAAAGACATCCAATTTTCCATATAATCTTTCAATGGCATTAATGCATCATTCGTCTTGGCCGCGTTGGCAATATCTGTATAGATTAGATCCGCATTTCCATGCAATACATCACCATCATGAACAGGGTGTTGATCTACATAAACTCGATATGGACTGGTGTGTGAAAGAAGAATTGCATCAAAGTTACTAAGTTTCTTTAGTGATTGTAACTGCTTTAGTATAGCGTATTGACTGCATCCCGCTTGCGACAGATTAACCACATCATGCTTATCAGCAAGTGCATTAACCCAGCCTTTGCGATCAGGATACTTTACTGTCCAGTCGGCAGAAAAACTATCCCCAACGATACAAATGTGCTTCATATATCAACTCTGCCATTCGCTCATGCGTTTCAATACCAAAATGTTCTCCATCTCTACCCACATCAATCTGCTTGTTCTTCAGATCCATCTTATTAAAATCGTATTCATGGACAACGAAATTATCTTTGTATTTCATATTATCCAAGATGCCTTTGTGCATCATCCTACGAGTATTATTATAACCAATATCATTTGCAGATAGAAAGAAGTCCGTTAGACCAGGTAGATCAAATACTTTCTCTTGCTTCTCTATCATCATAGAGATGAGAGGTAAAACTGTGTTGTCTTTATTATCTAATACCAAGGCGTTCCGGGAATCAAATAGCCACTCCCAAAGAACAAATAGAGGCTTTCGTCTGGCCAAATACCAGATGAGATTAAATATATTAACATCATGTGAGGCGCCAGGCAGACTAAGATTATAATACTCCATACCCAGCCGCTTTGAAATAATGTTGGGATAAGTTTTTTCAATAGGTACTCCTATACCAAATGTTTGAGAACCACCCACAACGAGAAAATGTTTTTCACTATATGCAACAGGAACACCAGGTAAATCGTTTGGTGAACGATGTCCGTATTCGTTAAAACGATATCCAAACTCATGCTCAAAATCATGTCTATAACCCTTACCCTCAAATCCCTTGAACTCAGGATTATCTGAGAGGAAAGATTCATAGTACTGATTGGCATCATAACCAATACATTGATCATCATGGAGTTTAGGCCAAATAGCCGTTGATTTATTTCCGATCGTCATCGCTTATCCATATTAAAAAGGGGCAGTTTCGTGTCATGCCCAGGACCTCCTTTTGGGTTGAAGAGCAGTTTACCGCGAATAGCGGTTGTGTATCATGTCATGCTCAGGACACGCATCCGATAATTATTAATCGGCTGGAGCAGTTTATAGTTATATCTATGAAGGACATACTCAGGTCTCTCTAGATATTGGATTGTGTCCTTACGAGCCCTCTTTAAGATTGATAGAGACTACACCCCATCCCATCAATGCTATTCCTAGGACGCTATAAAGCATAGTCTCTAATAGAGGTGGGCCCATAATACCCGCTTCAATCGCATAGTCTTGCGATCCAACTGCACCCATAAGAAGAAACAATCCCAACACAATTCTTATCATATAAACACCTCTCAACTCAATTAATATATATACAATTATAACAGGAAAATGCTAAATGTCAAGCATTTTTAATCAATTCTTTTACCAAAACCCCAATCAATTACTACTGGAAAGCGTGGTATATTGTCTACTGATCTTTCAAAGTAGCGACAAGTGACCCAGTCGGGATTCTTCTCTTGCTCTAGGAGTGCTTTGAGAGTCTCCTGATTGCCTCTGACACCACTCTTGAAAGTCTCTTTCCCATCTGTCAGAACAAAATGCTTGGCATATCCTGCCCAGTTACCTGACCCTTCAAGAACATCTACTACAGCAAACTCCTCGGTGACAAACTCTTTTCTCTTGAGAAGATTTTTGCTTCTTTTGTTCTCGTATGGAGTATTATTACGAACCATCTGACCTTCGTACCCTTCTTCTGTATATCGTGAATACAGACCATCTAGAGTTTCTTGGTCGTGACACCAATGCGTTGGAACAATAACGATTGGAAGTTGTGCTGGTACCTCTCTTTCTATGAAAGCCATACGCTGGAGAAACGGACTGAATCCTGCTGGCTGACCTGCCATATCATATATGTGATACTGTACCTTTTCAGCACATTCAGCCGCTTCATATAGTGAAGGCTTGATCTTTCTTACCAGACTGGTGATCTTATTGAAGTCTGATTTCAATTCGTGATTGTAGAGTTCGCCATCAAGAATCGCATCTGGATACTTTTTAAAGAAACTCTCGAGGTCATTGTGGATATGGTCACAAGTGGTAATGTCTTTACCCTGTCTTGTAAAGAGTCCATCTTTTCTCGCAATACAACGAATACCATCGAGTTTTGGCTGACTGATACCAGAGGACTGTGGTCGCTTTGTATAGTCATTTGCCAACATGGGTTTGAACTTATCGTAGGTATCAACTTTTGTGATATCTTCAAAGTATTCTTTTTCGACTTTCTTGTCCCACATAGCAATCGCTTCTTTCTCTGCTTGCTCGGCTGCCGTGGTGGCATTTGATCGACCCTCGTTCTTTGCCTCTTTAATGTTCCAACCACTTTCAACAAGTTTGCCATTCATGATACCCGCAATCGTTCTTGTCGCAGGTTCATCGGTTCTATACTGGATTGTCAACTCCCTTATATTACCACTCGTATCTCTCTTATAGAGAATTGGTAGACTATTTACCATTCTTTACTCCTTTCTTGCTACGAAGTTTAAGCCGAAGGGAGAACTCCACATTCGCCAGAACTTCCAATGCCAATTTGCTTTCTTTTCTAAACGCTTCTTTTTCCCATGGGTGGTCAGCATAACGAGTATTCAAAGAAACTCTGCGGTTCTTCCATACCCATCGCCCATTCTTACCAATAGAATAATCTTCTTGTATCTCGCCAGTGGCATACTGCTTAACATGGATGGACTCATGACAAATAGTCTTGACAAAATCCAATAAATGCAGATCATTGCTGAGTTCAACCTCGAAAACTCTTGGCTTGTATACTCTATGAGATTCGGTTTCAGCACTACAAAAGCCGTGAAAACTAGAATTAATTTTCTTGATATTGTATGCGATTATTAAAGAAGGGTATCGTGTAAGTTTTAACTTTGGTGCGATATAATCTACCGTCTTACAAACTATGTGCTGTTGTAAAGCATTTCCTCCCTTCACGGTATATCTCATTCAGTATACTCTACGGAGTCAATAAACAACGAAGTCAATTCCTCAATCGCATCACTCACTAGAAAGCCAAGAGCAACCATACGATCTACAAAATCGTTGGACTCTGGAAACAATGGACAATCTGCTTTGATATAGTCAGCGAAAACTTTTTCCACGGTATCTTCACTCTGCATTTTTATCTCCAAAAATTTTTAGAATTCCTGCTTTTAAATCTTCTGGTGTGCCGTTGAGTATGTGTTTGTTCTTAGAAAAGATTAACATCTCGTCTAGTAGAATAGACAACTCATCACCTTCTGCAACGCCACTTGCTACAGACTGAACTTCACCAAATCGACTCACGATAGGCTCACCAAAACTTGTGAAGCCGTTTTTCTTCATTATCTCTTTAACTGTGTAGTCTGCGGGAAAGCCCATTCTTAACTCCGTATCTGTAGCGAAAAAAAAA
>CENZ01204215.1_pt1 | contig 26715 bp, 32 predicted proteins | sample 361341 | NCBI WGS metagenome assembly CENZ01 (sample SAMEA2619782, study PRJEB7988) | marine metagenome | biome: marine biome (ENVO:00000447); feature: deep chlorophyll maximum layer (ENVO:xxxxxxxx); material: "saline water (ENVO:00002010), including plankton (ENVO:xxxxxxxx)" | depth 50 m
GTCATTATACCCGCCATTGGGTCATATATGGCATTAGTTACTGTGTGATTACTTGGTCCTATAAGATCATGCTCTCCAATTGCAAGAGTCATATATCCAGTAGTTGAATTATATTCAGCACCAACAGGTGTATGGTAAACAGTGCCAGATGCACCAACTAATACTTCAATATTATCAGTAGCAACACCAACAACAGGTAACCACTTATTGCTACTAGGGTCAGTTGCTCTTGGGTAAGAATGAACAGTTGAATTACCATCCATTGCACAAGTAAAGCTAATTGAATTATCTACAAATTTAATTCTATCACCAACATTAAGTGCAGTAAGTGTTGTAATACCAGATAATGTTAATGTCATTCCACCAGTACCAGCATTATACAATGCATGGGTCACTGTATAGTCCTCAGAACCCTTTAATCCATGATTAGGGATCGTAAGTACCATTTCACCTGTTTCAGCGTTATATGTAGCGTTATCAACAGAATAACCAACAGTAGTAGATGCACCAACATTAACAGTAATAGTATTTGTATCTTTTGCCGTAATTGCAGTTACACCATATCCAAGAACAGGATCACCAGGTCTTGGGTAAGAATGAAGAGTTGCATCACCATCCATTAAACATTTAAATGTAATTGCACCCGTTGTAAATCCAACAGTTTGACTAGTTGTATATGGATGACCCGCAATGGTTAGAACCATATCACCCGTTGTTGGATTGTAAGTTGCATCAGTAGGTGTAAAGTTTCCAACACCTGTTACTGATACCCCATTAGTAAGAGAACTTACCCAAGTATGATCATATCCACCACCACTTATAACAGCACTACTTGCAGCACCAACAAATGTATGTGGATAACGACCACCAGAGACTACTGGGTTAACTGCATTTGATGTTTTAGTAATAAACGTTGGAATACCAACAGTACCACCAATAGCAACAGTTAGAATATCATCTGTTCCGTAATTATATCCAAAATCTGTAATCTCAAAATCTGCTACACCACTTACATTACTAACTCGAATGTCAGCAGTAGCACCTGTTCCAAATCCTACTTTAGAATCATCAGAATAAAGTAGAGGAATGTTTTCATATCCAAGAGGTGAATCAAATCTAACTTTTATATCTTGAGTAACTTCACCTGCTCTCTTATAGAAATGTGGGTAAGGAGATGCACCAGAATCACACTCAAAGGTATATTCATCAATAATATTAGTTACTGCAGTTCCATCAAAAGCGACATCCTGACCTGTTGGAGAATTATTATTTGCTCTAGGTGCAAGAATAATTTCTTCCATATATCCACCAGACTTATAATAAGTTGGAACATTGGCAACACCAACATTAATTTCAAACTCAGTATTTGAATTAATTCTTGATACTGTAGTTCCAGCATAAGTTGGATCACCTGCTCTTGGATAACGATGCTTAGTAGCATTACTATCTTGAGAACATGTGAATACTAAAGATCCAGTAGCAACTTTAACAGTTGTTCCCTTATTAAGAGTATGTGTACCTATACCCAATACTAAATTACCAGATGCAGGATCATATGTTGCACTGGATACACCATAAGGAATAATAGTTGATATACCAACATCAATAGTAACTGTATTAGCAGTTGTTGATGCAACACCAATATCCTTTGTATAAATTGGGTCAGTTGTTCTTGGATAAACATGCTCACTACCATGACCATCCATATCACATGATAGTTTAATAGATTCTGTTGCAATTCCAATCATGCTTTGAGCATGTAAAATACCGTTAGAAGCAGCAGAGACAAAACTATGAATTCCAGTATTTGTAGATGGAATGCTTTCTAATACATTAACTTCAAACTTACCTGCACCAACATTAGATACCTTTAACCAATTTGTTCCTGCTGGGTCTGCTGCTCTTGGATACTTATGATCTGTAGCGTAACTATCCAACTCACACTTAAATGTGAATGTTTCATCTACAAACTTAACATAATCACCATTAGCAATACTATGTCCAGGAACAGTAACTGTCATAATACCAACAGAACCATCATAAGTCGCTGCTGTTGCAGTTGTTGCTGCTGCACCAGATAGATTATGACCTGGAATTGTCAATACTAGAGATCCATTAGAAGCAGTATATTGAGCATCAGTTGGAGTATATCTAGTATTTGTTCCAGCAACACTAACTGAATTATTATCTGCCCCAACAAATAGATGATTATAAACACCACCAGTATGGAGAACAGATCTACTAATTCCACCAGTTGTAGCAGATACAAAAGTATGAACACCAACGTTTGTAGATGGAATAGTATCTAAGACTTGAACATCAAAAGTATCTGTAGTGATATTAGTTACTGCAATCCACTTATCATAGATTGGATCAGTTGCTCTTGGGTAAGCATGATTACCACTACCAGCAGTACAAGTAAAGGTTAATGCACTTTGAGCAATTCCAACAAAATCACCATTCTTAAATGGATGATTAGCGATGGTAAGTGTCATTACACCTGTATTAGGGTTGTATGCTGCTGCAGTAGGTGTAAAGGTGTCTGTACCATCAAATGTATGAGTAAACTGATGCTTAGGACCAGAAGGACCAACATTTAAAGTAATATTACCAGTATTATGAGTTAAACCACTAGCAGTTGCAGATACAAATGTATGTGCTGTTGTATTAGTAGAAGGAATTGAATCTAATACCTGAATCTTAAAGGTATTAACAGTTGTATTAGCAATTCCAACCCATCTATTATAAAGAGGATCTGATTTTCTAGGATAAGAGTGTGTTGTTAAATTATTATCTTTATCGCATGTAAAGGTTAAGGACTTCTCAGCAAGTTTAATCTTATCACCATTATGGAATCCATGACCATTACTTGTAAGTGTCATAATACCCGTTGTTGGGTTATATACTGCATTACTTACTGTATGCTCTGTACCATCTGAAATAATTGCAACAGAGGTATCTGTAATAGTATCTCTATTACGTGGATAAGTATGAACTTCAGTACTCATACCACAAGTCATTCCCAAACCAGTTAATGCAATCTCAGCACCAACTTTCATCTTATGACCTAGTAATACACTACCACCACTTACATAAGTTGATGGAATAGTAGATATTCCTGCATTAAAGACTAATGTATTTGCGTTTGGAGCAGATATAAGCTGGAAGGTATCTCCAGTTGGAGAGTTTTGAGCATCTCCTGGGAAGATATCAGTTGTAATACCAGTTTGAACAATACCACCTGCATTCCATGTATGTCTAATACTTGATACACCAACATTAGCAGTAAATGATGTTGCTGCTACACCAATTGTTTTGAATGAATATCCTTGTGATCCATCTGGGAATATAGATGTAGTAAGACCAGCATTAACTGTACCACCAGACACATATGTGTGTGCCAGAGTTGAAATACCAGCATTAAAGGTAAAGTTATTTGATGCGGGTTGTGAGAGTACTGTAAATGTATATCCCTGAGATCCATCTGGATATACTGAGTTACCAAATGCACAGTTAAGACCAATATTATCCAACCTAACTTCACTACCTACTCCAATAACACCACTAATGGATGTTGCTGTAGTTACAGTACATAAACCAGTAATATTATCATACGTAAAGTTATTAATACCAAATTGTTGTCCATATCCTTCAGCACCACCAACAGGACATGTAAAGTTTAACTCTCTTAGTTTAACATCATCAGTAGCAGTTAAACCATGATTACCAACAGTAAAGATTGTAGCAATACCTGTTGTATGATCATATTGAGCACTATGTACTGCAAATGTTTGACCATAACCAACGCAGGTCATTGCAATACCTGCTAAAGCAAACGTTCTACCAATAGCAGTCTGTTTTACAATTCCGTGAGGAGTTGCAGTAGTAATAGTTCCAATACCAGTAGTATTTGTATAAACAAAGTTAGTAACGTTAACAGAACTAATTCCTGTTGTTACAGTCATAATACCAGTGGTATTATTATAGATTGCATTACTAATATTAATTGGTGGATAGTAATCACAAGTAAATGCTGCACCAACAATAGTAATCTCTTCACCAAGACCCAATTCATGCTTCTGGGTTGTCTGTACAGTGGTTATTCCAGTAATTGAACTATATCCAACATTAATGATATTTCTTGGTTTGTAGAACCTTGCAATCTTGTCAATAACTACATCTGTAACATGTCCACCATTTACAGTTGCATTACCAACATAAGTGTAACTTGCTATTCCTACACTTCTAGTTTGAATAGCAACACCAACTGTTTGCAATCCAGATCTATATCCAGATCCAGTAAGACCTATAGCAACTGCAGTAATAGTACCAGCACTTGATACAACAGCAGTACCACCTGCAGCAACTAATGGTTGGAACCCATATCCATCAGTTGATCCAACACTAACAATAATTCCACCTCTTGGAATATTATTAACATTAATGTCATTATTACTACTATAATCACTTACTCCACCATTAAATCCTAATAGAGTTTGTGTATCACCGTTAGTTTTTTCAATCTTATAATCACCAGGAATAGTAGTAACTTGGTTACCTAATCTTTGTGGTCCTTGGAAGATATCATTTATTAAAATAATAGCATTTCCTGCATCAAGTGTAGTAATATCTTGTCCATTACCCTGAAGAATAAATGATGTTGTAATACCATTAAACTTAGTTGATAAGTCATCAAATACAATGTTTTCATTATATGCTTTTACAAAACTAGTTGTAAATGCTTCATTAATTGAAGATCTTAAGAATACCCTACCACTAAATCTACTGCTAGTTGTAAGTCCTGTATAATCAATATTATTGCTGCTAGTAGCAGTTGTTCCAAGTCCAACTGGAATATCACCCCACATTCCTTCGGAGAAGTGAATGTCATTATTAACAATATTGTAATTACCTGTATATTTCGTAATAGTTGAGAATCCAGAATGGGATGCATCTGTAGTACCCATCCATCCTCTTCTAATGGTTAATAAGTTGTTTGGTTTGTCAACACCAGCAACAAGCATTATTTCGTCTTCTACCTTGACTAAATCACCACTGAAGATTGATGTAATACCACTTACACCTATTTGTGTAGAACCAACACCAACCGTTACAGAACCTATAGCAAGAGTATTTGCTGTAGATACAATTGGAGACTGTATTGTTCCATTAACAGTTATCAATAATCTATTATTTGGAGACTTTCCTCTAAACCTATGAGTGCTACCAATACCAACAGAATTAAATCCAACAACTACAGGATTAAATCTAAGAGAATCTGTTGCAGATGCAGCAACCTGTATTCTTTGATTATCCAATTTAACCACATGGAATGATCCAGGTAGTTTAGTAGTAGTTCCAATACCAGGACCAAAGTCAGTAGCAACAATATCAATTGCATTTGCAAAGTCATTATTAGGTGGAATATAATCAATTTCTTCACCTGATACAAAGTAATGATTACCAAGATTAACTGATTCCTCACTTACATCAACAATAGTATCATCACTACCATTAAAGGTTTGTTCAAAAATTGGAGACCCGTCACAGAATAATCCAAAGTCTCTCCTATCACCATCAAAATCTACACTAAAATCATCAATAGCTAGAACTCTATTACCAATAAATTCTTGATATTTTGCTAAAAATGGTAATCCAAAAAGAATCTCATTAGAGACTAATTTATTACTTACTGTGATTGCTTTTTCTCTAGCAGTATCAAAATCCTTTATAGTATTAAGATCAACAATACTTGTTAAATCAGAGACTGCAATAAAAGCATTAAGATCCTGACCTGTACCCATTCCAACTATTGATGGGTCATAAGAATCTGCTATTAACTCAGCAAATTTTTTATATCCAGAAGTATGATTTAGATTACTTACCAAATGATCCCATTTTTCAAGAGATATTGGAGATCTTACAGAATATGAGAAGTATTGATAATATTCATTATCATGCATTCTCTGGAAGAATTGATTTAACTTACCAGTATCCTTCTTCCAACCTTTTTTGGTTATACTATTAGAACTAATCTTATATTGACCTCTAATACCATCAACAGATGAGATTAAACCTTGGTTTTGTGAAGATTGCCCAATAATAACATCACCTTTGTTAAATTGATCCTTAGATCTAACTTTTAGGAACTCATTCTTCTCATCATACTCTTGAACCACTCCAGTATTGTTATCTTGAGCAGTAATAAACTCACCTTTTTTAAATTTGTCTTTTTCTAAGAATACCTCAAATTCTGGGAAGTATATTTCTGGAGTTACAGTTCCAAAAGAATCAAAACTATCAAATACACCAGGATCTTCTCCAGGTAGTAAATCTTCCTTAATATTATATGTAATTGTTGGGAAATCACCGCCTATATTTGCATCTACATCAGTTAACGTGAATAGTTTATATTCATAAGCAGAAGAGTTATATCCTCTACCAGTAAATGCTGTTTGAGTATTAGTATTTTCAACAATTACTCGTTTACCAGTCTGATATGGATAATCTTCTACACTAGTGAATGTTACTGCAAATGAAACTACAACATCACCAGTATTTGCATCAAATACTATATTATCAATTCTTGTACCATTTGGATTATTAACTGGCATCAAAACTGGAGTAACATTATATAAACCAGTTGTATTTCTAACAATTTCTACTTCAGTATCACCAACATCATATCTTAAGAATGCTTCAGTATTAACACGACCAGTAAATCCATCAACAACAACTATATCTGGTGCTATGAAGTAATTAGTTCCAGGATCTTTAACTCTAATAAGGTCAAACTTAGATAAAGGTTCAATCTTATATGTTGCAGGTAAAGCAGCAGCAGGTCTTAATGTATTATCTGCAGGATAATCAAATCCAATATCAGTTAAAACAACTTCTGTTAATTGTCCAATAGTAGAACTTCTAGGAAGGAATAGTGCTCCAGTTCCAGCAACACTAACAACCTTATCAAGATAAGGTAATCTCTTATAACCAGATCCACTAGAATCTAATGATATATCACCAACAGGACCACGAGCAGATGTTGAAGTAGTATTATACTTGAGATCTGCCTCACCAAGAGTAGCATCGTAAGAACTTATTTCTGGTGTTTCTATTATAGTATAATCAAATGTATTTGTAGTTACTCCAGTAATCCTTGTATAAGAATCAAACTTACTACCAACAATAGTTAATCTATTGGGATTAAGAACATTAAAGTCATCACTAAATGCTTCAACTTTAGATGCAGACGCACCAGCGTTCTTAAGAGGTTTTACATTATAATAAAGACTTGATGGTGTTTTATCATCAATAATTAAACTCAAGTTAGCATTTTGTTGTCCAATAACACCAGATTTAGTAACTTGGAAATCTAATACAATACTAGTAATTCCTACATTCTCATTTACAGTAAAAAATGGGTCTGTACATGATTTATCAGTGTAAATATCAAATTCAAAGGCAGGGAATCCACTATTTGCCAAAGAACTATCTGACAAATCAAATATAACAGTATTATTTCTAAATGCTTGAATTTCTGGATTAACTGGACTTAATCTACCATCTCCTTGAGTGGTTATACCAACAATTGAAATATCCTTATCTGAACTTAATTCATCATAAAATAAATTGGATAATTTAAAGGTATTTTCGTCAATAACAACAATATAATAAATTGCAGAATCAACTAATCCACCAGCAGGTGTAGATGAGTTATGGATAACCTTCTCACCCATTCTAAATCCATGATTTTGAATATAAAGTGAATTGTTTGTTACATTAACATTAGTAGATGCAAATGAAACAGGGTTTATAAGCAATCTTCTATTACCATCATCATACTTAACAACAAATGTTGTTTGAATTCCAGATAATACTTTAAGATCAACAATATCACCATCAGTTAAACCATGTGTAGAAGCAGTAGCAACAGTTGCTGTCTTCTTAATAATATCACCAGTAATTATTTCATTATATGTTGTTTTAAAGCTATGCTCAGTTCCAGATCCAAAACTATCAATATTCAAAACTCCAACATCATCTGTACCAACACCAACAAAGGTTCCAGTAGTTCCAATACCAATTTGATTAGTTGATATACCAACAAATTCATCGTTATAAACAGCAGCATATAATTCTGTATTATCAGTTAACCAATAACTTGTAGAACCAACACTAACTGCTGGACCACTACCACCAGCACCAACATTATAAATTATTTTCTCACCAGTTAATAAACCATGTCCTGGAATATAAAATGCATTTGGGACAGGAGTAAAACTGTCTACACTTGCAGCAGGATTTTGTAAATATGTTTTACCAACCTTTTTAGCAGAACTTAAAATTTGTGTATCATATGTTGGAACATAAGGAGACATAAATTCACTTTGTTCTACCTGTACACCACAAACATAGAATGTTGGAGTACTATTCAATGTTGCTCTAATAGTCGTTCCTGACCCTACAGCGACTCCATTAGCACCAAACCCTACTTTATGTGGGTTAGCATTAGTTGTAGCAGTAAACTTGTATCTTCTCCATTCTCTACCAAGAGTTATCTTTTGATGATAGTAAACATTTACAGCAGTATCACGTAGAATCATCCATACTTCTTCTCCACCATTTTCTCCTTTTAAGAAAGCAGATACTGTATGAACATTACCTGAAAGTGAGAATACACCATTCTCTAATACAAATGTATCAGTAGCAGATACTGTTGTAGCAATTCCAACCTTAGCAGCAGCAATATTGCCATCTGGAGTCTTATCAGCATAATAAGTGATTGTTCCTATACCATTAGCTACTTCTGTCTTACCCCAAGTACTTGCACTGAGAGATACTGGATCAGAATATAAAACTAAATTCTCACTTATAAGTCCAACAGATTCTTCTGGTTCAAAATAAAGAATACGATCAAGTTTATATTGAGTAGTTGTTGTATAACCAGTATTAATAGTAAACTTTCTTGGTTTTTCATTTAAGAAAGCACCAGATAAATGACTCGTTTCTGTTGCTAAACCAGTAATATTTCTTCTTACTCTAATTCTAGAGTTTTTGGAATCAATACTTAAAATTCTAACTTGCTCATCTTTTGATTCGTAAATATCATCTACAGCAATTGTTGGAAATGTTAAAGTACCAGTAACATTAATGTAAGTAGTAATTCCAGTAGCACTTGAAGCAGGAACATCAGATACTAATGTTAATCTATTAGTTGCAATACCAACACTGTATGTTTTAGCAAACTCTGTTGCTAAAATATTTAAATTCTGAATTGATACAATATCACCACCACTATAATTGTGAGGAGTAGATCCTATTCCAATATATCTACCTTTACCAAGTACAGGAGTAAACTGAACTTGACTATTTTCGTATACAGAAGAAAAAATATTATTAACTTTTTTACCTTGAATTGATTCTATACGAGCATATACACCAGATCCACTTGTTCCTTCATTATTGAAGAATATATTATCACCAATAGCATAGTTATCACCTGGAGCAATAATATTAAGTGAATCAACAGATCCTGCATTTGTAGAGACAACCTCAGTAAATCCTTCACTGAATATGTTAGGTTGAATAAATCCAGAATATCTAGAGTTTTTACCTCTAATAGAATAATTGCTGGTATACCTAGTCCAATCAGTAGTATTAATATCAACAAAGTCTAAACTAGAGAATTGACTAAAGTTATAACGATTTGATGAACCTTTAAAAGTTGGACCAATAACATAAGGGAATACAGGTTTTAGATAACCCGCAAATGGTCCTGCAACCTCCTGAGCAGAGTCAATCGTCAAGAAGTAAGCATATGTACCATTAGGGAATTCAGGGGTCTTACAGAAGCGTCCATTGTGCTGATCTAAGTCCCCACCACCAATAAAGACATAATCTTCTACAAATACACCAGATGAATAACTTGGAGGTCTAATTCCAGACACATCAACTCTTAATTCATAACCAGTATTAAGTCTTCTTACAGCACCACCTTCCCTATTAGCATATCCATAAGGACCATAAATTGGATGTCCATCATATGCCCAACCAACAATAGGTGAGTGATATTTTGTAGTATTGGTTTCATTAAAAATATCTGCTCTAAAAAGAGTACTTCCATCTATATCAACTGATGTGGAAAGTAATTTCCTACGTAATTCTCTTGGAGAGAATGCATGACAATATTCAATTTCTTTGTTTGATGCTAATCCTAATGCAAGAACACCATCATCAGCAGCTATCTGTCCTGATAATAACAGTCTTTGAACAAGGTTAATATTCCAAGTTTTAATTTTTGCTTCAAATTTAGCACCACTACCAGTCTCAACAACTCTTAAGTAAGTATTAGTTCTTTTATATCCAAATCCATTATTAATAATCTTAACTGCAGTTACCTTGCCATCTACAATAATAGGAGTCAAGATTGCACCAGATCCATCACCATCAATCTCAATAGTTGGTACTGAATTATATCCTTCTCCCAAATTATTAATAACTACGTCAATAATTTCTCCAGCAGAAGATACTAGAGGTGTTAACTGAGCATAGTTACCATTAATCAAAGTAATAACTGGTTGACGGTTATAGTTCATAACCTCACTATCACCATAATTAGTACCCCTTTCACTTAATGATATTGAATCAACATATCCTGTGAATAAAGGTCTTATTCTTGTTCTAAAATCTTGACCAGCAAATGTACTAACACCTATAGGACCATCAACAGTAACTGTAATTGGAGTATAAGTTAATTTGTGATTACCTGTTCCTTTGTCACTAAAATCAAAGAATCTATTATTCACATAGAAGTGATCAGAACTAAGACTTTCACCAGTACCAACATTAACTTTCCTTGCAAGTCTAATATTATCCTTATCTAAAACCTTTACCATCCACTGCGTAGTAGATGCAACACCTACAGGGAATGAACCACCCTCATTTATGAATATTACAGTCTGCTTATCTTTATAATTGTGATCTTTTAATTCAAGACAATTATTGTTTATATTAACTTGTTCTGGACCAAAGTATAAGGTCTTATTCTGATATCCAGTACCACCTTCAACAACTTCTATAGAAGAAACTATACTCTTTTTATTATATGCTTCAATAAACTGAAGACCTTCTCCATTTGAAGTAAGATCAACAGTACCTATACCAGAAATAGCATTTTCATAAGTATTATGAAGTTTGATTGTTCGATCATCAATTATATTAGCAAAATAAATTGACTTATCTACTAATCCACCAATTGCAGATTGTCCTTCATTCTTATAGATTACTTCTTCTTGATCCCTTAATTTGTGATATGTACTAAAACCAATAGTATTATTAGTAAGATTTACATCAGTATATTGTGATGCAGCATTAAAGTATATTTTATGAGTAACTTTAGATAAATTACATTTTGCTTCTGCACCATTACCTTCACCACCAAAAATTGTTACAGTTGGATCTGTTACATAGTCAAAACCCTTATCAATAATGTCAATTCTTTTTAATGATCCAGTAAGGTTGCAGACACCAGTTGCACCAACACCTATACGGTCTTCAATGTGAAGTAATGGTGGATTAATAACATCATAATTAGAATCTCCAACTGCAGCAACATTAATACCATCAAGTTCTCCATAATAAACTAAATCACTAGATTTATAGTTTAATACTTCTACACCATTAAGGAACATTCCAGTCTGACCTGGAGTTGTAACCTCTGAAGAATCTGAGACCTCAGGTTTACTAAATTTTCTAACTATATTTTGTGGTTTGATAGATTTACCATAAAAATCTATCAATTCAAATTTATTATTAGTTACTGTACCAAAAACTCTTACAAATATTCCATTTGCAATATTTGATTTACTAGTTGCAAGATTGATTGTGCTTGCATTTACTTTTTTAATGAAATATTGACCTTCAGGTATATTGAGTGGAATGTTATTATTAGCACTATACCAAACAGCATCACCACTATAAAACGGATTAGAACCTATATTTAATTCAAATCCATTAAATGATCCACCAAAAAGTACAGATTGATCCTTTGGTACAATCGGAGTATTAAAGTAATCTGGTAATGATGAAGATACAACATATGCATCTCTTCCACCTGCATTATTCTCATGAGTATACACATTCTGCATATTAGCAGATACTTTTGTCAAATCTGGAAGATTTGTTGCAGAAACCTTAGAAATTCCTCTTCTAACGATAAAGGTTTCACTTAGATTAATATTTGCAGGTAAATTAACATCAAATTTTCTCTCATCACTAACAGCAAGGACACTTACCTGATAAACCTGTCCCGTACTAGAAGTTAAAGTTCCAATATCACCTAAAGTGAATACATGAGGATCAAAAGTAGTAATTCTATACTGTGCAGCACCATTAATAGCAGTGGTTAATCGTATTATTTCCTGAACATCATATTCAGGAGTAATATTTAAAATCCAACTCTTATATAACTGTTCCTGAGTGTCATATCCCAAAGATACAATCTCTACCTGATCTCCTGGAGAATAATAATTTGATGCCTCAGCATCATAGATTAAATCACCAAGAACACCAGTTATTTTAACTCTTATATCATTTTCATCATTATCTACAGCATATGCATAGTCTGGTGTTGTTATATTAGCAGAATTATCAAGTGCAACAGGAGCAACTAGACCAAAGAACTGAGTAGATGACTTAGAAGTATAGGGAATATCGTATATAACACCAGCAACTGTAGTTTGAAGAGTTCCAGATTCAGGAAAACTTGTAGTAGAGTCAACATCAATAAAATCTTGTCCTAAACCAACTGCTTCAGTAAGTCGTGTTTTGGGATGAACAGTAAACTTAAAAAGTTCAATATCTGGGTTATAATCAAGACTTAATCTATAGTAAACCTGATTGTCTTTAATTAATTGTTCTACAGCAGTAATAGAACCTGTTGCTTTTTGAATAGCATCAGTTTCATCTTGAAAAAGAGTCCTATTAATTAAATCATTAGGATCACCAACTAGTGGTTGTACAACTAAATCTCTAACAATTCTATAATCTGCATCGGATGGTTGTATTAAAAAGTCTCTAGGTTTAACAACAGATATATCAACACCAAAAATTATTTTAAAAAGTATATCAAAAGAAGAACTAGCACCTTTAGCAGCATAAAAATCTTTTAATCTAGAAACTATAATTTTCTCATTAATTGCATCAAAGAAGGATATGTCTTCAAATCCTGGTGTATATTGTGCTTTATACTTCCTATAAAACTCAAATAAGAATAGAGCATGTAAATTATATGTTACTGATCCAGAAACATGTTCAGATACTTCTGTATCACTAAAGGTTAAACTATCATCAGACTCACCTTTGTATGATGTTATTCCACTAAAACCCCTCTCACAACCAACAAAAGTAGTTGCAGTTTTAGATTCATAACTGATAACTTCACTATCAATTTGAATTAAACCATGCTTTTCTGGAAACCCTGTAGTGTCACTTACATTTATTGTATCATTAAACAATCCAATACCAGAAGTAGTATCTGTAAAATATACTAGTTCTGATAAATTCTCTAATCTTACATATTGATCAATATTATTAAGTATATCGGTAGCACCACCTGGTGATTCTACAGACTTATAATAGGTTCTAAGAAAGTCTTGAAATTCTGGATAATTGTCCCTAACAAAATTAGGCACATGATCCTGTACTAAATGGCGGGCTTTTACTCTATTTTTTTGCATATCTTTACAGCCTTACGTACTCTTCGTCGGTGTAACTAGATGATACTATATATCCTGATCCTGAGAGTTCCGCTCCAGAAGATATGGTGTCTGATACCATTGTAATACTTGATGATGATGAACTTAATTGTAAGTATAAATCCTGTTTTCCAATAATGTCATTTGACTTTGGAATTGCAGAGACCTCAATTATTTGGTCTCCAGATGCCTTCTTGGTAGTAGCAGTAATATTTAGTGCATTAATAGTAACCTCACCTTTTTTATAGTCAATTTTACCTGCATTTTGACGTACAACTATAGGTGTTTGTGTAGCATCCAACTTAAAGATAATTACAGTTCCTGTTAAAAGATCTGGATCTGGTATGTCACTAAAGTAAACAGTACCTGTTATACCACTAACTGACACTCCAGAAGTCTTAAAGTTATACCCTGCTGCATTTTTTACATGGAATTCATTACCAAAACATATTTCATATTCAGCAACTTCATTAATCAAGACCTTTAAGTCCCTCCTCATATTAACCATTGTGATGTTTGAGGTAATTGCACGATCAGAATCATCGAGCATCTTAAGGAATTTACTATATTTAAACCTAGAACCGTACTTGTTTAGGTCTGTTGATGCAGAATACTTGTTAATATTGTTAGTTATTGTTGTTTTTAACTGTTGAGCAGTACCCAAATTCTCATTATAATAAACAGAAGAGTTATATTCAACATAAAGGTACTTCAAATCAATAAATTCTGGAAGAATTCCTGCTACTGCATACTTCTTAAGAGCAATTTTTAGGTTGTCTTTAATATTATTTGGTAAATATGTACCATTTCTAGGTTTTACAGTGATATAAACCTTACCAAACTTAGGTGGAGTTAACTCTTCACCACCAAATACAGCAACTGATTCAGTTTCAGGGAATATTTGGGGTAAAATTGTCTCATAGTCTGTTGCTGTTACTGCTCTATTTTGAGATGCATAGACTCTAGGGGCAAATTTCTTAACTGAAGCAACAGTTTCAATAGCAGTACCACCACCAGAAGACTCATCTGCAGTCACAATAGGTGATGAGACCTTAACTATATTACCATCATTATCGTGTAATCTACCTACAAAGGTAAATTCTGATATTCCATTTGCTTCTTCAGATGCAGTAACAATATATGAGGCAATAATGTAGTTATCATCTTGCAATTTTCTTCCAAAAATACCATCACCAAAGAATATTTCATACCTTTGGTCTTCAATTTCATTCAAAAAGAAGACATCATCAGTATTGTTTAACTCACTAATATTGTTTACGTACTTATACTTCCTAGTTATTGAACTTTCTTTAGATTCTCTTACTTCAATTCTCAATAAAGAGGTATCAATGTTAGTGTTATTGAGAATAAACCTCTGATCTTTGTTTAAACTGTTATAAGTATAGGTTTCTGTTAGGTAAATACCCTCATAAACACCTATTGCATCAAAAGTAGCAATACCACCAGAGACTGGAACTATAATATCTTCAGGAATTGAGAATGTATAACTTTGTTTTCCAAAATTTGAAGCACTTGTTGCTACAATACCCTTCCTAAGAGTGATTGTAGTAGGGTTTTTTGTTAAAGTACTAGTAGATATGAAGAAGGATATCTTTGCTTTTGCTGCTACATTAGATCTAGGCATGTAACCAACGTTTCTTGCCAAAGATACAACGTTTTCTCTTAAAGTAGCACCATCAATAAACACCTCATTAGACAACATATTAGCATTATACGCTGATATGTACGTATTGTATGCTAACGTATCTAATAAAATAGAGAAATTAGACCCATCAAAGTCAAAATCTGTGAAGTCACTGTTAGTTCGCAGATAACTCTTGACTTGAGTCTTTATCTGATCAAAATCTAAATTAGAAAAGTTTACTAATGCCATCTATCGTGTCGGTAATAAGACAAAAGATAACTGCTGAGGTGAAGCATTTATCCCAATTATCACGTATACTATTTTTACATCCATTGCATTACCTTCAAAATCAGGTTCTACAGTGATTGTATCAATGTCTACCCTAGGTTCGTAGTTCTCAATGACAGATTCAATCTCTCTTCTTAGATTATCTGCTGTAAACATATCTACATTCTCAAATAGTAGTCTGTTTACTGCACATCCAAGATCTGGATCGAACATTTTCTCACCTTGAAGGGTAAGAACAAGATTTTGCACAGAACGAGCTATAGCATTCTCATTTTTAAGAACTAAAATGTCCTTTGTGAGTGGATTACGCTTTAAAGACAAACTAATGTCCTTAAATCCAATGCTGGATCGCTCTAAGGGCATGATATTTATTTAATACTATTATTTAATATCTATTTAGTCACTTCCCAATCAGTTATTTCCACAGAAGGATCGTATAGTTCTTCTTTGGGTAGATTTACATTGCGTTTAGCAATTTTTTCTAACTGATGATCCGAGTCAGTCTCTGTAATCAGAGTCCTATTGTCAACTTCCACTAATTTGCCTCCATTATTCCTTTTAAAGTAACCAGGATTATGCCAGGTATCCATATTTCAAGGACGTATGCCGTATATATTTATCTTCGGAATTTCTTTTTATTTATTTCGTCTAATTGTGCCTCTAAAACAACCTCCATACTTCTTATATTGTCGTAGAGATACTCTTCCCAATAATTATCCTCTATTAGGTCATAGAGGTGATCTATATGCTCTAGGGCGTACATTAATTTGGTCTGATCATTCATTCGCATCTTCAAAACCCTTCTTTACTTTCCAATCAGCATACATTTGACCATATATCATTCCTTCATGTGACTTAATCTCTGCACCATCAAGAAGTTCTATCTGTCTTTTAGATAGTTCTCCTCTCCGCATGTCTTTATATTCATCTGGAAAACGAGGGATTGCGGCGATTAAGTCTGCGACGTTCATTTTCCTTGTCCTTTGTATCTTTTTTTGGCACTATTTCGAGAGGTTGCGGCATATTTTGTATGTTTGCCTCTTCCTTGTCGAGTTTTTTTGGGGGTGGTCTCTGATACAGTTACAGATCCAAAGTTTCCTGTTTTAGTTCTGACGGGCATTACTATCTCCGTTGTGGTTGTACATCAATTTTGTCAGGGTCAATATTATTATCTTTATCCGAGAAAAAGCGGTCAGCATAATCTTGTATAACTTCACCCAGTTCCTCTTCGGTGAGACACTGATAAAGTACCTCACCATTATAATAAAGGTTATAAAGGGTTCCGTAAGACATTAGATAACTCGCATCTTCTCGTGACCGACTCTGATACGAGGATCGCACCAAGTCTCAACGTCTGCTTCTTTGGCATCTAGACAGAATGAGACATCTTCGCCACACATGTCTTGTACTTTACCAGACTCAAAGACTTGCATCTTAGGAGCAAACCAAGGATATTCGAGACGTTCAAAAACACCCTTACGAATAAGAACCCAACCAAATCCTGTGTAATCGACAGTAAAAGGTTTGCGTCTCTTACTCATAGACTCTACAGTCTCATGATTCATAACTCCACCGTTCTTACGGAAGTCATCTTCATCTAACCAGTGAGCAACTGAGGTAGTGTGTCCATCTTCAGTGGCATACCATCCAGCAGCAATTTCTCTCTCATCTTTAGGGTTACCTTCAGAATCTGGACCAGGAACTGCTAGATCACATAACTGCCAGAACTTCTCTGTGTTGAATACTATGTCACTATCAATCCATAACTGATAGTCATACTTAAGTTTACCATCCCAAGGTATCTGCTTAGGACCACGTAATACGTTTGCTCCTAATACTTTGCATCTTGCAAAGTTAACCATAGATGAATAGTCTTGTGAGATCTGGATACTCATCTGATTTTGAACTAAGTCAAAACAGAGTTGTACGAAGTTCTTCATGAACACATAAGAACATCCTCTACCTGGTAAGCAGAAGACTATTGCCTTACCTCTCATTCTTTCTTTAATCTCGTCGTAATTCCAATCTGCTTCTTTTTTCTTAGGTGCAGCAGCTTTCACCGTAAATCCCTTTGCCATAACCTTTGGTAATGTAGATCAATTATACTTGTAATAATAGTGTTTGTCAATAAGATCCTTCTGTAAGTTCTTTATCTACTTCATTATCGAGTTCTTCATAATCTAACTTATCTGGATTGTCTTTAATTTTTTCCTCCCAGTGTTTATGGAATGTCTCTTCAGACACACAGGGGGCGATACATGTTTCTTCGTCGTAGATATGGTAGATTTTTTCGGTCATGAGTAAGTAACAAAAACGCTTATTTAAGCACAAGTATTTATCGACCCTTTTGGGGGGATTTTTTCTGCGGAATTTTTCTATTATATCATACACTCGATATTGACTTTTGTAGGTTAGGGTCTCTATCGTTTTTTATTTCGCACGGCCGCTTCGCTAATCGGCACACGCCTATAAATCACTGTCAAATACGAACTGTCGAGTAGGCATTGTTATCACGAATGACTATAACGAATAGGGGTAGACATAACGAACGGCAACGCCTACTGTATTTCGACGCATAAAAAAAACCCCACCTTGCGGCGGGGTCGGATGCACTCTTCGTGCTTATGCCATAACCAGAGAAGCGATACGATCTCTTTTTCTGATTTGACGAATTGACCAGAGGTGACGCTTACCATTTTTCTTAGTAGCGTTTAGAACTCCTGCTCTCTCAAGGTCTAGCATAAATCCGTGGATTGTGCCTTTATGACGAGCGGGGTCTAATCCCATAGTGCGAACTAAATCGCTACAAGTTAGTTGACCATGTTTGATTAGACCTGATCGAATTTTGCAGCGAATGAGTGATGATAACATAGCGTCCCATGTTGTGTGTTTACTCTTTTATTATAGTCAATAAAAAACCCCCTTAGTGGGGGATGATGCCTTATCGTAACATTTAGTTATATAAGGTTTTTATGTATCCGACGGTAGGCAACCCATGTGATCGCTTGAATTTCGGATGCCTTGAGAGTTTCGCCTTCAATCTCACTAATGATTTTTGCTGCCGTCCTGTAATCGTCCTGTATCATCCTATAGGTTTTAGGTGTCATTCCAGGAACGTCGTTTAGGTTAGTAACAGTGCCATTCCATACGTTGTAGGAATGACCATCAATAGTGCAATCGTCAGTTTTCCCGTTAGTGCTAATGTTGGCATAAAACGATTTTGTCTTTTGCCCGTTTAGAATCCCTTTAAGGGTTTCGTCATCACTAACGTTTCCTTCAATAATCGCAATTGCTTTTAACTTTTGATTTCCATAAGTGCTAGGTTTGCACTCGTTTAAATCAAGATCGTAAGCGTTTGCCCTAAGCATCATTTCGGCATCTTCAACATTTCTATTCCATTTGTTGCTAGGACTTAAAGCAGAGATAATAGCACTTGCAGTATTGGAAGTGCAGTTGTATTTCTTACCTAAAGTGCAAGCGATAGAATAAGCGTTTGAATACCAACTTTTGCCTTTGACTCTATCTACCTTAGATGAACTAAAGTACATAGCGATTATAGAATCAATGTGCTGAGTCATTTGTATTGCTTAACTATTAATATAATACCATTTCACATATACCTTTCAACCGCTAAAAAGGCATCTTAACATTATTGTAATAAAAAAAAGACCCCTTAACGGGGTCTTTACAATTATTTTACAAATCTCTTATACTGAGTTTGTATTGATTCAACATAAGGAATAATGGCATTTATTCCTTTTTTGATATCCTCTATGAACATATAAAATTCATAGTTGTGAATATCAAGTCGTCTTTTAAGATCCGTCCCATACTGTGATAATGTAATTATCTTACCAGTTGGTTTGCGTGGTTTGCGATTAACCTTGACGGTTTTAGCAATCACTTTACGGGTCTTAGACTTGGTTACAGGCATTGATCAGATGCGGGTGTACTCAATTATTATTGCATAAAAAATGCCCCGTTAGGGGCATTGTAATATTTTGTTGTAATTAGTCTTGTGATACGATAGCGTCAAGTGTGATTAATAGTTCATGACCATTTTCACATTCTGCCAACAAATCAATCATTACATCAAATGTCATTTTAAAAAATGCAAGTTTACGGTGTGATAGAATTAATCTATCAGTTCATCATAATCACGCCATTGTTGGGGTGTTATGTTTTCCCGTGGTGCTGACTCGTCAAGTGAGATTCCGAATAGTTCGGTATCATCGCCTTTAACGTCAAATAGAGATTGGTAAATCTCAGGTGTTAAAGCGTTCATAAAAAGCACCTCAAGAATAATAAAAAATGAGAGAGATTTCTCTCTCTCATATTGTAAACCTAAACGGAAGTTAGTAAACCACTTCTGATAGATTTGTTTACATAAGAACCAATTGATTCTTTAGCGTTCACAAGTCTTGTGACTTCAGTCGCAAATGCGGTTAGGTCATTTACACCGTAGGTGTAAGATTTGCCACCAGTAAAAGTGACTTCAACTTGATCTGCTTTTGCACCTGCGTTGATTGATTCAATTGCAGTGCTAGTGATTGTAGGGAACATAATAAAAATGTTTTTAGAACAATTAGGTTTTTTGAGTGGGATGCCTAACCCCCACTTGTTAATACTATTATTGCATCTTTTTACTATGTTCGCAACCCCTAATGTGACAGTGTGCGAATTGGAATGATGAGGCACGGATGACCGCCTAAACGGTTTTATAGTGGGTTATTTAAAACGAACCCCTAACCTGCCCCCTATATCTAGTCAAAAGTAATTTTGTACTAGGTATAAGATGCAGCATCTTTGCTACCTTCATATTCTGCATTGTCAACCAATTCGTCCCATAACTCATCATCGTAATTGTCAACCAATTCTTTTAATTCAATTTGTGAACAATCTCTCATGTGGAAGTCCATCATGCTATCATAGCAATACTGATACATTGTCTTCCAATCCATACCATCCAATATTATCTCTGTGTATTGATCCGCAACGGATTCAAACACATAGGGGTCGAGTTGTGATTCAGTCATGCGACCTCCGTGATAGTTTGGGTGTAGAGTCTTCAAAACTCGCAATGAGTACAAGAGGTTCGACTTAAAGAGATTTCCACGGTATTACCGAATTGGTTCTCACCCATGCCTTGCGTCTCTACATTTATATTATACCATAAAAAACGACTATCACATGATATGATAGTCGAGATTTAATGATCTTTTAATGATTGGTTAGTCGAGATCAAATGATATACTAGTCGAGATGATATGCTAGAATAGCATCACATAGTCGAGTTAATTGATCATCTGATGCACCCATTGTTGGATCATAATCACACCAGTCAACTCCATCATCTTTGATTGATAGTTGCCCATCTTCGATTACGTAAGTAGTCTTCATGATGGATAATAACTGATGTGGTTATCCTTCTCCAATCTATACTTGGTGACCTGTGCTGTATTATCTGGCACTGAGTCTAAGTAAGATTGAATCTCATCACATAAATGATGTGGGTTGACGGGATCATCGGGAGCACATTCAATGATGCACGTAAATTGCAGTTCCATTAGATATCATTAAGGGGAGATTGTCCCCTCCTGATCGGAGGGGTTTTGGATTGAGGTTTAGTCTGTGGCAAAAACCTTCTCCCATAATGAATCAAATGCGTCTTGATCTAAATGATCGGGGATACCCATGTCCTGAACGAATGATAAACATTCTACGAGGATGGCATCTTCTGCATCTGTGAGTTTGTAAGTCATTGAAGACGTTGCCTCGTGTGTACTCCCGTATTATACAATAAAAAAATCCCCCTTGCGGAGGATTTAATAAAGACTTAACATTTTGCAACTAATCGTTGTATGATGCGGATCAGTTCCGCATGAGGGACTTCCGACCAGTCATCCCACTCCTCAACATATCCTGTGTTGTCGAAGTCGGGTTCACCACTAGTAAAAGTGGGGCAGTAGCATAAATCCTGTTCATCATTGAACCAGAATGTCATGCCAAATTCTTCAGAGTTAATCATGATATCTCTTGTGCGTAGTCCCATAATTTGCTAAAATTACGTAACCAAGCATCATGTTCAGGTAAAAAATCCTGCTCATCCGCTGATACCATTGGCAGTCTATGTTTTACAACATAATCTGCGTATACTTCACCTAAGAAGTCAATCGCATCCATTTGATTCATGACATTAACCTCTCAAAGAATGTGGTAATCTCAGGGGGTAGATCTTCAATCATACCATTGTCTCTGAGCAGATCATATAATTTAATTAATTGATACTGCTCATCCCATGTGATCTCATAGGTGTTCATGTTACACAAAACTCCCTCATGTAGTAATCACAGGTGATCTCAAGACGTGCTGCCTCAAGTTCGACTTCATCAAAAAAGGCATCCATTGCCTTCTTCTCATCTGGTAAATGCTTTTGGATGTTTGCCCAGTTGATCATTACCTTAGCAACATTTAATTCTTCCATGTGTTGAATTGTATGTTACTCCTACATGATAACATAAAAAAAGCACCCCGAAGGGTGCTATGATGAGATTGATACAATTCGTTACGTAGGAATTGCTACTCTGTTTTGAATGTTGGGTTTAGGATTGTCCTCCCTGTAGGAATTCCAATTCTCTGTCTCCCATGCATCCCATTGGTTGTTACGCCAGAGGTATGCATATTCACCATCGGTTTGCCAATTTAAAAATTGATCAACCGTCTCATGATGTTCAGGTGGGCAATTCTCACCACGTAAAGAATAATATTGGACGTGCTCTTCGCACTCCTTCATATCCCAATTGTGAGTACTCATGCATGAGGACATGTCGCCCCCGTCGATGAGTTCTGCAATCTTGTCTTTGGAGTTGTAATCCTTAACAAGTTTTTTGCCTAACCCTGAAGGGTATCCATCCCAATGGTGGTATACTGATAGTACACTTCCGTCTTCTAATTGAAGACCAATTCTGGAACGGGTTCCCATAGATTCAATTTTGTAGGTACTCGCTTATTATAATGCATGGGAATGTATAAGCATGCAAATATTACCACATCGTAACAAACTGTAATAATATGTGGTAACACGTTTACGTGTAAAATGTTACACCCTCACCAATTACATAAGTGTCATAAGACATTATGCCAGAGCGTAAAGTTATGTTATAATGGGCGTTCGGATACCATCCACATTTGTGGAGGGATCTGTTTGTGTATATTTACTACCAGACTATCTCTGCCGTGTCCAATTCTTCCACATATGCTTCACAAGTCTCACCAGAGTGAAGATCGAAGATTTTATCCCAGTTTATCTGCCTTGGTTCAAAGTCTTCCATGACTTCTAAGTCAAGCGTTATCCTAATGTGATTCTTCTGGTACATGGGATTGGTGGCGAGATTACTCTTATTATAGCATATGATATGAGTACACGCAACGGGTGTGTGCAGTTATTCGAGATGTGTGTGTATTTATACACAATGACACGCAAATGTTACAATATAATAAGATTGATCTTGACATGAATACGCACACACATCTGGTCGAGATTTATGCATGATTTATAGTATGATATATGATGTGATATACTAGTCGAGATGTGACTTGACATAACTCGACGAGATGTGATATAATGATTGATTTGCCCTCGTGAGATCTCGTCGAGATTTCCTGACCTTTTATGTATTTTTTCTTTGCGATCCCTTGCTTTTTTCGAGGTCTCGTGTTATAATACGCTGCCTAAGATCACTAGGTATCAGAGGGTTAAAAAGGTACACAAGGGTAGTATCCTGAGAATGACTGTCAATAAGAAGATAAAACACACTTTTATATTTAAAATACCATTTAAAATGTAAATTAAATGAATTATGGTAACAACGGATACCGTTTGAATTTAATCTGTCTCTCTATTGACTCCTGTAATTCTTCTAAACTTCGTAGGTCTATGTGTATAAGATCTATGCCTTTATTCCACCTACTTTGTAATGGTACTAGCATGTTATATCACCTACAGTTATTCATTACTAATCCCAGTATTAATGCTATGTAAATCCCCTGTAAGAACATTAGATTTATCACTGTTTGTTTCTTTAATAACTTCATTAGTTCCGTTAATTCCTATCCATGCAAATGCTATTGGTACTGCTATAATTAATACTCTTATCCAACCAGTAATTGCTAGTATAATAAAGAGTTTAGTTCTATTCTTCATCCTCTCATTAACCTCACAAAATTCCATTCATACTTTTGATCACCATCTCTTTGATTACTCCTCTTACGTTGAATATTAGTGATTAGTTCACCTTCATCATTAAAGGTAAAGACATATGTTCTATCCTCTTCAATAACCTTTGCTTCTGTTAAATTATTCATTGCTGGTATGTATATTGCTTTGGTCAATCCAATGAATGTAAGATCAACTTTATATACATTGTCAATTACTTCTTCTACCTCTCCTTTTTGGTGTAACTCACATCTTCTAAACTCAATAAGATCTTCCATGATTCTATTAAGTACTGCTGCCTTCTCATTAGTAATACTTCCATTCCAATCTTTACTACTACACATATCATCTGTATATGATCCAATAGTTCCGATTAGTCCTCTATTAAAACTATCAATGATGTGTGGTATAATCTCTTGGGGATTATGATATGTTACCATTACCTCTCTTGGTACTGGTTCTGATCCTACCTGATTGATGTTTATTGTATTAAAGTCTTCACTATCACTATCATGTGGTTCCATTAAACCTGGCGATCTTCTTGATCCAACTGCTGTTTTTGTCTCTTTAGTTGCTTGCCATGTGTCAAGATTAATTCCACCTGCTTGGTCAATGTTAGTGGGTAATTCATCTGACTGTGAATTAAATCCTTCTGGTGTTGCTGAATTAGTCATCTTTTATATGCCTTAATTGATTCAATGAGTCCTTTATCATTTATATGAATAACATCAACCACCTCTAGTGTGGTATCCTCACCTATTACTATGATAATCTCACATGCAAACCAGTTTACATCATTACTATAAAAATATACTGGTTTAACTGTGATTCTATCTACACTATTGTAAATGTCTTTAATAGCATTGATGACATTCTCCTTACCTTCTACATCAATGTTCCAATCACACAAATGAATATCTTCAGAGAATGACTCTGTTAATGCTTCAATGTTCTGATTACTAAAGTTTTTGAAGTACTGTAGTACCTTGTCAATCATCATGGTCTTCTACCTTTGTGAATGAACTATCATAATTGTGTCCTTTGTATGGCAACCATCCACTGAATGTTGCTCTATGACTCTGAACACATATTGCTCCTGACCATGACACTGCTGAGAGTGTCCCTCCACCATAGCAACTCTTTGTTTTTGTGAGATAATCTAACAAGTAATCCCATTCATCTGGGTTATCCTTGTATTCCTTCTCAACCAGTGCAATGATTCTATCCAAATCTTCTTTGGACATTAGACGCATTACCTCTGATTTGTCTCTGTTCAAAGTCTCATACCCACTCAGTATATTATACTCTCTATCTACCCATTGTCAAATTAAAATGTCTGGTCTCTAAGATATATTATAGAGTATCTGCAAAAACCATACATGCTATGTATAATCAGTGAACTTTTGACGCTAACTTCCTCCACTTCTCAATGTCATTCACATACTTAAGGAAGTCCTCTTCCAACCATGTAGTATCTGTGTTACCCTTTGATATCCAATCATGGGAGAACTCATACACTTCCTTCTGATGTTGTGGCAGATACTTTTGCAACAACTTCATACACTCTTGTCTGAGTTGTAAGTCCTTAGATTCCATCTCTGTCACATTCTCCTTTTGATAACTTCCACTCATTGTAACCATCTCCTGCTGTGTCTCTACCTTCTGATAGACTGTTAAAAAAATCGCTTTCGCCCCTCGTCACCGCAGACTCGGAGGATCTATCAACAATATCATCTAACTTATCTAAATCTTTACCTACCTTAGATTTTACTCTCTTGCGTAATCTCTTAGCAACTTCAGCAATTGATTCATTATTAGAATATGCAACCTCTAAGATATGGTCTGCTTCTCTACTACCTGTGTATGATGGTAGACGTGAAGCACTGAGTTGTTCTTCGATGTTATCTAATCTACGATTGATCTCATCCAATTTGCCTTCTAATTTAAATAAGTCCATGATTAAACTTCCGTAAAACTGTGTGTTACTTCTGGTTCATTATCTAGGTGAGCAAGAAGACGACCAATTTGCCTATTGATCAATGTGTTGTTGTACTTGTTAGACAAGTCAGTTAGTGCTTCTTCGATTAGTTCGTAATCGTTTTGATTGATGATTGGCATTAGTCGTTGCTCCATTGTACTGCAAAAGTTTTGATACTAGGGTCATTATTAAATTGTGCCTTAATATCGAAGTAGATCTTGTATAGTGGATCATCCTTAAGATTAGGATCATCCTCTGATTCATCTACTATCCATTGATAACTATCAAGGATGTCTTCAACCTGTTGTTTGGTTAATTTAAGATTCATGGCAATCATCAGGTTGGAATGGAAGATCAAATCTTACTATAGCATGGTCTGAGTTATCCGTGTACTCTTCAATTTGTACAGGACACTCATTTAACCATTCTTGGAATTGCTCGTACCTTGAGAGTGGTTGTGGATGCAATTCAGCATACTGTTGTTGTTGGTATGTTGTCATAATTACTGCTCCCAGTGAAGTGCATTAAATTCTGCGATGTTTAGATACTCATCATCATGTAACCTAGCGATGTCGTCAGGTTCATCTGTGATAAAAATAAACTCTTCGCAGAAGTATTCAACAGCAATACCTCCAAGTCGTTCACATGCTCGGAGCATATCACCTATCTCTTCATTTGACATGTCACATTCATCAATACAAAATGCTATGTCACGTTCAATTTGGGACATTGGATTTACTCCGTGGAATAAAAAAACAGCAAGGTCAAGAGGTGCTTCACCTGACTACATTAGACTTACAGGACGTAATTTCTCTGCTGAACAGAGACAACCATA